>Ga0265296_1002122_pt1 | contig 20620 bp, 18 predicted proteins | sample MunlanPumphouse1_FD_189073 | JGI IMG/M metagenome (GOLD analysis project Ga0265296, IMG submission 189073) | Groundwater microbial communities from a municipal landfill in Southern Ontario, Canada - Pumphouse #1 | ecosystem: Environmental > Aquatic > Deep subsurface > Groundwater | place... | reverse complement strand
GGTGCCGCCGTGCGTGGCCATCGTCGGTGCCGGCCGTGCCCGCCACCAGATGACCCCGGTGATGGGCGGCGTGGAAGCGCATAAGGTGATCCCGCTGTCGGTGACGTTCGACCACCGTGCTGCTACCGGCGGTGAAGCAGCCCGCTTCTTGCGCGCGATGATGGACGATCTGGCGCTGGCCAGCTGATCGGCCACCTGATCGGTGGGTGCCAACCGTTGGTTGGCACATGAACTGAAAAAACGCCGGGCATTGCCCGGCGTTTTTTGTGCGTCTTCATCCACGCATGGCGTGGATCTACTTCGCGCTGATCAATCGCGCGCGATCATGCCCTCGGCGCGGCTGTAGACACGCAGTCGGTGGCCATCGGGATCGACGCCGACGAAGGTGTGGCCGAACTCCAGCGTCACCGGTGCCTGGGTGATCTGCACGCCAAGCGCGCGCCATTCGTCGTGCATGCGCTGCACCGTTGCTGCATCCGCCACCACCATCGCCAGTTCGGCTGCACCCGCTTCGGCAGTGACAGGCGGCTGCACGTCATCGCGCTGCCACAGGCCCAGCGCGGCGCCATCGCCGAGCAGGAACAGGGCGAAGCCAGGCGACTGCTCGACCGGCGGCGTGCCGAGGATGCCGCTGTAGAAGGTGGCACTGGCGGCGACGTCACGCACGTACTGCAGCAGGGTGCTGGGCTTGAACATGGGGAAGCTCCGTTGTTGGGAGAATCCATGGTGGCCCTGCCCTGCTGACAGATCCTGTCAGCAGCGTCGAGCCTGCTCTGCTGTTGCCCTGGCTCTGGTAGATGTCGAGCTTGCTCGACTGCTCTCCGCGAAGAGCAAGAGCAGTCGAGCAAGCTCGACATCTACCAAGAGCAAAGAGCAAAAGCGTCGAGCAAGCTCGACATCTACCGAGAGCGGAGAGCAAAGAGCAAAAGCGTCGAGCAAGCTCGACATCTACCAAAGCGGGTACGTCACGAACGGTCCAGCCAATCCGGGGCGATGCCCTGCGCCTTCTGCCAGCGCCGCAGCAAGGTGGCACGCGGCACAAGATAGTGATCCGGCAGTGCGCGCACATGGCGGATGCGATCCAGGCGGAAATGGCGGAAGTCCTCGCGACCCTCACACCACGCCGCCAACATCGGCACTTCATCGAAGTAGCCCAGCGCGAACGGCCAGACCACGCGCTCGGTACGCCGTCCCTGTGCATCCTCATAGGCGAACTGCAGCCGCTGCTGCGTACCCACCGCTTCGCGCACGGTCTGCAGGCGCGCGGGGGGCACCTTCGCTGCCGTACGCGATGGGCCCACCCGCAGGCCGCTGTCACGCAGTGCTTCGCGGCGTGCTGCTGGCAGCACATGGGCGATGCGCGCCAACGCATCACGCGCGGCCTCGGCCAGCGCCGGCTCGGTGCGTGCCGCCACCCAGCGCAGGCCCAGCACCAGCGCGTCGATCTCCGCCGGTGGCAAGGTCAGCGGCGGCAGCACATCGCCCGGTTCCAGCTGGTAGCCGACACCGGCTTCCCCGCGCAGGTCGGCACCCTGTTCTCGCAGCGTTTCGATATCGCGGTACAGCGTGCGCAGGCTGACGCCCAGTTCATCGGCCAGCGCCTGACCGGCCACCGGCCGGCGATGGCGGCGCAGCACTTGCAGCAGTTGGGTCAGACGCAGCGCGCGCGACATCAGTCCACCAGGTCTTTCGAAGCCACCACGTGCTCGCCCGGTGCCGGCGCCAGTGCCGCGTTCACCAGCGCCCGCGCAATACGCGTGGCCGGGTTGATACGCCACGCTCGCGGCAGCACCGGCCGCAACGCACCAAGCACCTGCAGGGCGAACTGTTCGCCGCGGCGCGCCTGTGGGCGGTGGCCGCCGATCAGGCCCGGCCGGACCAGGGTCAGCGAAGCGAAGCCCAGCGCGCGCAGGTCGCGCTCCAGCTCGCCTTTTACCCGGCTGTAGAAGATGGCCGAACCCGGATTGGCCCCCGCCGCCGAATTCAGTACGAAGGCACGCGCGCCCTGGGTCCTGGCCAGGCGGGCGAAGGCGAGCGGGTAGTCGTGGTCGATCCGGTAGAAAGCCTCGCGGCTTCCCGCCTGGGCCATCGTGCTGCCCAGCGCGCATACCACCGCATCCACCGGTGCCCAGCCCGGCGCATCCGGCAGCTGATCGAAGTCCAGCACCGGGGCGTGCAGTTTCGGGTCGCGCAGGTCCAGCGGCCGTCGGGTCGGGGCCACCACAGCGCGGCAGCGCGGGTCGTCCAGCAGCATCGGCAGGGCCAGCCCGCCCACCAGTCCCGTCGCCCCCAGCAACATCACACGCATACCCACCTCCACTGCGGCATCCTGTCGCCCATCCTATCGGTTCAAGCCACCGCCAGTTGCGCCGATATGCTGTGACCAGCCCCCTGCCACCCCAGGATTCGTTCCATGACGGACCAGCCCGACCCCCGCTCTGCCCCCGGTACCGCCATCGGGCCGCCTGCGCGCGTGCGCGCGGTGGTCGATGACGGGCGCGGCGATCGGGTGGTGCTGCAGGGCGGCAGCGGCGTGGCATTGCAGCAGCTGTTTGCCGGGGCCGATGCACCCGAGCCGCTGCTGGCCGCCTTCGCCAATGGCATGGCCACCCTGCCCGGCGAGCTGGGCGACATGGGCGATCGCCTGCAGTCGGCGCAGGCCAGTGCCGATTGGCCGCGCTATGGCCGGGCGATGCGGCAGCTGATCGACAAGTACATCCGTACCATCGACCAGCACTCGCCCGATGGCCAGCCCGACAGCCTGCGCCTGTCCGAACAGCTGCGGTTGCTGCTGGGCGGGGCGGTGGTGGCGCTGCTGCAGCACGATCCCGACCTGCGCGAGCAGGCCCAGGCACTGGCCGTACGCCTACGCCAGTGGCAACCGGGCGCGGCACTGGAGCCGATCGAACAAGGTGCGCGCGAGTTGGGTCACCAGATCGGCGTGCGCGCCGAGAGCTGGCAGGAACAGCAGGCGTTGTTGCTTGAGTTGTTCGCACTGCTGCTGGAGAACGTCAGCGAGCTGCTGGATGACCGCAGCTGGCTGCAGGGCCAGATCGCAGCCGTGCGCCAGTTGCTGGCCGGGCCGCTGGAAGCCGAATCGGTCGAGCGCACCCGCGCCGAGCTGCGCGAAGTGATCTACAAGCAGGGCCTGCTGCGGCAGGGAATCGACGATTCGAAAGCAGCCATGCGTAGCCTGATGGGCGAGTTCATCGAGCGCATGGACGGCATGGCTGCCAGTACCGGTGAATACCACGACCGCATCGGCAGCTATGCGCTGCAACTGCGCGAGGCGCGCAGCATCGCCGACCTCAACCACCTGCTGCAGGAAGTGATGCAGGACACCGGCAAGGTGCAGCAGCAGGCGGCGCAGGCACGTGATCACCTGGCCAGCGCACGGCAGGAGGTGGAACGCGCCGAGCAGCGCATCAACCAGCTGGAACAGGATCTGCGCGCGGCCGGCGATCTGGCGCGTATCGATCCGCTGACCCAGGCCCTGAACCGGCGTGGTCTGGACGAACTGCTGCAACGCGAACTGGCCCGCGCCGCCCGCAACAACTCGCCGTTGGGGCTGGCGGTGATCGATCTGGATGATTTCCACCAGACCAACGACGAACACGGCCACGCCGGCGGCGACGCGCTGCTGCAGCATCTGGTGGCGGTGTGCCGCCTGCTGCTGCGTGCCACCGATGGCATCGCCCGGCTGGGTGGCGACGAGTTCGTGCTGGTACTGCCGGAAACCCCCGGCGCGGACAGCATGGCCACGGTGCAGCGGCTGCAGCGTTCACTGGCGCATCGCGTGCTGACCGTGCAGGACCGGCGGGTACCGGTGCATTTCAGTGCCGGGCTTTCGCAATGGCAGCCGGGCGACGATGCCGATACGTTGCTGCGACGCGCCGATGACGCCCTGTATGTGGCCAAGCGCGAAGGCAAGAATCGGGTGCACGCCGGGTAGTTCGCGAGCAGGTGCCAACCTTGGTTGGCACGCGCGGCAAACAAACCGCCGACCAAGGTCGGCCCCTACCGGGCAAGGCGCCGGAAACCGCTTGGTAGGTGCCAACCTTGGTTGGCACGCGCGGCAAACAAACCGCCGACCAAGGTCGGCCTCTACCGGACAAGGCACCGGAAACCGCTTGGTAGGTGCCAACCTTGGTTGGCACGCGCGGCAAACAAACCGCCGACCAAGGTCGGCCTCTACCGGGCAAAGCGCTGGAAACCGCTTGGTAGGTGCCAACCTTGGTTGGCACGCGCGACAAACAACCCGCCGACCAAGGTCGGCCCCTACCGGGCAAGGCGCCGGAAACCGCTTGGTAGGTGCCAACCTTGGTTGGCACGCGCGGCAAACAAACCGCCGACCAAGGTCGGCCCCTACCGGGCAAGGCGCCGGAAACCGCTTGGTAGGTGCCAACCTTGGTTGGCACGCGCGGCAAACAAACCGCCGACCAAGGTCGGCCCCTACCGGGCAAAGCGCCGGAAACCGCTTGGTAGGTGCCAACCTTGGTTGGCACGCGCGGCAAACAAACCGCCGACCTAGGTCGGCCTCTACCGGGCAAGGAGCTGGCGCTATTTGCCGCGCAGCTTCTGCACGCCGGTCACCACCGCCAGCACGATCGCACCGGCAATGATGCCGACCACCATGTTGCCCAGCGCGTTGACCAGCCAGCCCCACTGGCCTTCACCGCCCAGCGCCTGCACCGCGTGGTGCAGCGCCGGCACGTTGTGCACCAGGATGCCGCCGCCGACCAGGAACATCGCCGCGGTTCCGGCCACCGACAGGAACTTCATCAGCCACGGTGCCGATACCAGCAGCCCACGGCCGACGGCCGCCAGCGCCGCGCCCTTGCGCGACAGGTACAGGCCCAGGTCGTCCAGCTTGACGATGCCGGCGACCAGCCCATAGACGAACACGGTCATCGCCAGCGCGATCACCACCAGGGTGCTGACCTGGTTGATGAACGACGCCGTGGCGACCACACCCAGCGACAGCACGATGATTTCGGCCGAGAGGATGAAGTCGGTGCGGATCGCGCCCTTCACCTTGTCCTTCTCCCACGCGACCATGTCCACCTGCGCGTCGGCCAGCGCCTTGCGCCGCTCAGCCTGGTGTTCGGCGTCCTCATCGGCGGAATGCAGGAACCGGTGTGCCAGCTTCTCTACCCCCTCGAAGCACAGGAAGGCGCCGCCGATCATCATCAGCGGCACGATCAACGGCACGTTCCAGCCGCGGCTGTGCAGCCAGGCTTCCAGCGCGCTGATCGCCAGTGCGGCGGGCACCAGGATCACCTTGTTCACCAGCGAGCCCTTGGCCACCGCCCACACCACCGGCAGTTCGCGGTTGGCATTGACGCCGGTCACCTGCTGCGCGTTCAGCGCCAGGTCGTCGCCCAGCACGCCAGCGGTCTTCTTGGCGGCGACCTTGGTCAGCACCGAGACGTCGTCGAGCAGGGAGGCGATATCGTCGAGCAGGGCAAACAGGCTGGCACCGGCCATGGGGGATCCAGTAAAGGGAATGAGCGGATTCTGACCGATCCTGCACCGCCTGCGGTAGCGGATTCACCGCGCGCCTACCGTTGCACAGGGACACTGCAAGCGTATTCCGATCCCGCCGGGCATTGCCCGGCGCTACCCGGCCGCCAGATCACGGCCGCCGGGTCGTCGCCTTCGAGGAGTTCTGTTTGAGCAAGCCGCCCGCCGCCACAGGCAATCCCCCGCTGATCCGGGGCATGAACCGGCGCAGCCAGATCCTGCGCCTGTTGATGCGCTACCGCCATTCCGGCGTGTTCTCCGGCATGAACCTGGACGCTGCCGGCAGTCACACCGATGTGCCGCCCGATGGCAATCCCGAGCAGTTCGTCAGTGACCTGGAAGCGCTGGGGCCCACCTTCGTCAAGCTCGGGCAGATGCTCTCCACCCGCCCGGACATGGTGCCGGTGGAGTTCGCCACCGCGCTGGAGCGGATGCAGGAGAAGGTCGCCGAGATCCCGGTCGAACGCATCCACGCCATCGTCGAACAGGAGCTGGGCGCGCCGGTGAACAAGCTGTTCGCCGCATTCGACCCACAACCGCTGGGCTGCGCGTCGATCGCCCAGGTGCATCGCGCGGTGCTGCATGACGGCCGCGAGGTCGCGGTGAAAGTGCAGAAGCCGGAAGTGGCCGCGCAGCTGCGTTCGGATCTGGAAGTGCTGCGCAGCTTCGCCCTGGCCGCCGACCATCTGACCCAGATCGGTCGCCGCGTGCGCCTGCGCGACTGGCTCAACGAGTTCTCCAAGACCCTGATGCAGGAGCTGGACTACCACGCAGAGGCTGAGAACCTGTCGCGCTTCGGTCGCCATCTGAAGCCGTTCCGGCGCCTGTGGATTCCGCAGCCGCTGTGGGATTACTGCAGTCATCGCGTGCTGACCATGGAACTTGCCAGCGGCGTACGCGTCGATGCCATTCCCGATGTGCGCCGTACCGAACAGGCGATGGACCCGCTGGCGGCGGCGCTGATCCGCGGCTATCTGGACCAGATCTTCGTGCACGGCGAGATCCATGCCGATCCGCACCCGGGCAATCTGCGGGTACTGCCCGATGGGCGCCTGGCGATCTTCGATCTGGGCATGGTCGCGCACATGCCACCACGCCTGCGCGAGCGGCTGCTGAAGATCCTGTTCGCCGCCGTCGATGGCCGTGGCGAGGAAGTGGCCGACGACCTGATCAGCATCAGCACCCGGCTGGAGGCGTTCGATGAAGAGCGTTACCTGCGCGAGACCGGCCAGCTGATCGCGCGCTATGCGGCCAGCGCGAATTTCTCCGAAGGACGTGTGGTGCTGGACATGGTGCGCATCGCCACCTCATCCGGATTGCGTACGCCGCCGGAGCTGAGCCTGCTCGGCAAGGCGCTGCTCAATCTTGAAACCGTATGCCGTCTGCTGGCACCGGACCTGGATACGCGGCGCATCGTCGAGCGCCAGTTGCAGCATGTGATGCGCGCGCGCCTGAAGAAATCGCTGTCGGCCGCCAACCTGGCCAGCGAAGCCATGGAGGTGCAGCAACTGCTGCGCGACGGACCGCGCAAGCTCTCGGACATCATGGCGCTGCTGGCCGAGAACCGCCTGCAGATGAAGGTGACCGGGCTGGAAGAGTCGCGGCTGATGGAGAACCTGCAGAAGATCGCCAACCGTGTTGCGGCCGGCATCATCAGCGCAGCGTTGATCATGGCGGCGGCGATGATGATGAAGATCGATACCGGCTGGCATGTGCTCGGCTATCCCGCCATCGCCTTGGTGCTGCTGTTGATCGGCGTGGTGCTTGGGCTGGGCATAGTGACCAGCGCATTGCTGTTCGATCGGCGTGCGCGTTCGCGCGAGGAACGTGGACATCGATAGCGTTGATGCATTGTCGTATCCACGCGTGTGGTGGATCTACGAAAACAGCGCATTCATGCGGTTTTTAATGCAATCGAGCGTGAGTTTTCACGCTCGATTTACGTTCGCGGCGTGATATCGCACGCGCGATTTCAACAAACATTTCAGTCAGGTTCGTGCATGCACTATCGGGTCATCGGCCTGTCATGCAGATGTGCTTGCAGCAGCGCCGGTCGGATGGACACGCGTCGGTACGACGTCCATCGCCACCCCGTCACTGCCGAAGCTGCCCATGCTCTGGATTCTGCTGCTGTCGCTGTTGTTGTTGTCCTGGTTGTTCCTCGCGTCCGCAAAGTGGGTGTGGTGGAAAGCCGGCTTGTTCTCGCTGTTGCTGCTGGCGCTCAGCGCCTGGTGGCTGATCGACAAGCTGTCCGGTGACGGACTCAACGCCGCCACCCTGTACCACCTGGGTGCGGACATGGAAGGCGCCGGTGTCGCCGACTTCAAGGGCTATATCGCCGGCTTCATCGTGCTGGCTGCCGTGTCGCTGCTGCCGCTGTTCGCCACGCGGGTGAAGCGTTGGCGCCGCCCCACGGCCGGTGGTGCGTGGTTTGCCGGTTTCGCCGCGCTGTGGGTGGCCACGATCATGATCAGCCCGCTGGCGCGCGATGGCCAACGCCTGTACCAGCAGCTGCGCCCGGTGGATTTCGCCCGTATCGCCCCCGAATACCAGGTGCCCACGCAGGCTCTGCAGCGCCCACGCAACATCGTCTGGATCTACGGCGAGAGCCTGGAGCGCACCTATCTGGATGAGGCCGTGTTTCCCGGCCTGATGCCCAATCTCAATCGCTTGGCGGCCAAGTCGCTGGATGTGCGCGGGCTGGCCTCGGCCGAAGGCGGCGGCTGGACCATCGCAGGCCTGGTGTCGTCGATGTGCGGCGTGCCGCTGACCACCTCGCAGGGTGATGAGAACAGCATGGACCGCATGGGCAGCTTCCTGCCCAAGGCCGTGTGCCTGGGTGACTACCTGAAGCAGCAGGGCTACACCAACCACTATCTGGGTGGCGCCAACGGCCAGTTCGCCGGCAAGGGCCAGTTCCTGGCCAGTCATGGCTTCGATGAAGTACATGACCTGGCCTGGTTCAAGCAGCAGAAGAAGATCGGCCGCATCCACTATTCGGCGTGGGGCGTGCATGACGACGTGCTGCTGGACACTGCCTACCAGCGCTTCGAGCAGCTGTCGCGGCAGGACGCACCGTTCATGCTGACCACGCTGACCATGGACACGCATCACCCGGCCGGGCATCTGCCGGTGGCCTGCAAGGGCGAGCGCTACCAGAGCCAGTACGGCAACATCGGCATGCTCAACGCGTTGAAGTGCACCGACCGCCTGATCTCGCAGCTGGTCGAGCGCATCCAGGCCAGTCCGTATGGCAAGGACACCTTGATCGTGATCGCCTCCGATCACCTGGCCATGCCCAATGACCTCAGCCATATCCTGACCAAGCAGAAGCGCGAGAACCTGCTGCTGTTCCTCGGTGACGGCGTGGCCCCGCGCCAGCTGGCCGCCGAAGACGGCTCGACGCTGGATTCCGGTGCCACCCTGCTCAGCCTGCTCGATCCGAACCTGCAGACGATGGGCTTTGGCCGTTCGCTGCTGGACGACAAGCGCACGCCGAGTGCCAGCGCCGCCGCACACCGCGATGGCGGCCGCGACTATCCGCAGTACCTCGCCTTCGCACGCTCGCTGTGGTTGGGTGAACCGACGCGGCAGCTGAAGATCGACGGCGACGACCAGGTCGTTGTCGGCCTGCAGCACGTGCAGCCGCCGGTGCTGCTGGAGTACGACAAGGACTGGGATCTGAAATCGGTGTACCTGGAAAACACCTCGCGCCAGTTCGACGACGCCGACCCGGACAACACGCTCGCCTACGTTGATCGCTGCACCGCGTTCGAGGATGGCTCGGCCGACGGCGACTGGTGCGCGCTGCTGGTGAACCGCGACAACGGCATCAAGCTGTACCGCGATGGCCAGCTGCGCAACGGCATCGACGTGGATGCGCCGCTGGATGCGTTCCAGGGCCCCCGCCCCAGCGTGCGCCAGGCACACATGATCACCCAGAAGGGCCGCCGTACCCGCGCCGGCCAGTACATGCTGCAGCTGGTGGCGAGTACGCGCCCGGATCGCGGCTTCTGGATCGAAGCGGTGTCTTCGCAGCGCAAGGTGGTGCTGGCCCAGCAGTGGGTGCAGCCCGATGCCGACGGCAAGATCAACGTGTCGTTCGGTCTTGACCACGAAGTGGACGATCTGGAAATCCGCGCGTGGTTGAACCACGCCGAGAAGCTGGCAGTGGATACGTTCGCACTGGTGCCCTCACGCGGGCGACCGCGGGGGTAAAGGGGGTTCGGCAGGGCTGCGCCCTGCACCTGCAGAGGCGGAAGCAAAAGCAACGGCGGCATTTCGTGGGGTGGCGGGGCGGTGTCGGATTGCGGGGACGCCGCAAGTACGTCCCTGTAGGCTTGGCAGCCGCATCCATGCGGCTGACACCCCGCAATCCGACACCGCCCCGCCTCTGACAGATTTCCGCAATCTGGTAGATCCACGCCATGCGTGGATGAATCTCCATCGAAATCGAATATTTCGAAAATTGATCGAAAAACATCCACGCATGGCGTGGATCTACGTGTCGACCAAGGTCGACACCTACCAACCGCAGCGCGGTCGACACCCACCAAGAGCAGGCCATGACATTCCGACAGATCGCGGAAATCTGTCGAAGGCGGGGTGGGTCCGGTTGCGGGGGTGTAAGCGCCATGGATGGCGCGCCCAAGCCTACAGGGACGTACTTGCGGCGTCCCCCGCAACCGGACCCACCCCGCCATCCCACAGGAAACCCGCTTTTGCTTCGGCAGTTGCTGTTGCCGTTGCTTCGGCTTCGGCAGGTGCAGGGCGCAGCCCTGCCGACCCACCCTCTTACTGCGGCGGGTCGCGGGTGATGTGGATGTCCGTCGGCGTGGACAACGGAATGTTCCGCTCGGCCAGGATCTGCAACAGGCTGAAATACAGATCGCTGCGCGTGCCATACACCTGCCGCGGGCTGGCCACGTAGGCGAAGCTGTTGATGGTGATCTGGCCGCCAGCGATGCTGTCGATGTACACCGACGGCGCCGGCTGCTGCAGCACCGTGTTGTGCGCACCGTAGGCATCCAGCAGCGCCTGTCGCAGGCTCGCAACGTCGGTGCTGGCTGGCACCGCGAACTGGATCTGGATGCGGCCCTGGTTGTTGCCCATCGTCATGTTGCGGATGGTCTTGGTGATCAGTTCGGAATTGGGCACGATCAAGGTGGACTTGTCGCTCACCTGGATCTCGGTCGAACGCACGTTGATGCGCTTGATATCACCTTCCTGGTCACCCAGCTTCACCCAGTCACCGATCTTCACCGGCCGCTCGGTCAGCAGGATCAGGCCGGACACGAAGTTCTGGATGATCGCCTGCAGGCCGAAGCCGATACCCACCGAGAGCGCACTGACCAGCAGCGCCAGGTTCTTCAGGTTCAGGCCCATCGCGGTCAGCGCCCACAGGCCCACCAGGATGATGCCGACGTAGCCGGCGATGGTGCTGATCGAATTTCGTGCACCCAGGTCGAGTTCGGTCTTGGGCAGGTAGGTATCGGTCAACCAACGCTGCAGCAGCTGGGTCAGGCCCATGCCCACCAGCAGCACCAGCACGCCGGTGACGATGCGGCCCGGCTGCAGCGTCAGGTCCTTGTTGATCACGATGCCATTGGCCAGCGAGGCAATGCGTTCAACGATCGTGCCGATGTTGCCGAACGGCGCGGCCAGCGCCAGCAGGGCGATCAACACTACCAGGGTGCGCAGCATCGCCGACAGCAGCACGCCCGCCTGTTCCAGCTTCGACACGCTCAGTCCGGTGCTGAGCAGGATGGTCTGGCCAACCTTGCTGTCGGCGTTGAGCAGCCAGGTGGAGAAATCGTCGACGAACTTGAACAGCAGCGTTGCCGCCAGCACCACGATGCTGCCGCCGATCAGCTGCTGGTTCACGAACTTGGCGAAGTTCACATAACCCAGCAGGGTGGCGATGATCGCGGCGACCACGGCGATGTTGCCCGCCACGCGGGCCAGCACCAGCCAGCTGCTGCGTCGTACCGGCAGCTGTGCGCCAAGACCGTCGGCCTGTGCTTCCAGCTTCGCCTCGGCCTCGGCGGTCTGACGCCGGTGCAGGCGCGCCAGGGTCACCAGCATGGCCATGATCAGGCCCAGGTAGGTCAGTGCGATCACGCCGTCCAGCGCCACCGTGGTGACATCGCTGGTGCGGGTGGCGCGATCAAGTGCCACCAGCACCGTACTCAACCAGGCCAGTGCCGCAGCACCCCATGCATACTTGCGCAGTTTCAGCGCGGCGGTGTCATCCAGGTTCAGCAGCCGCCAGGAGGGCCGCTTGGGCACCAGCAGGCAGGCGCTGAGCGCGGAAATGAAGGCCGCAGCGAACGTCGCTGCCTGTATGCCTTCGGCCACGCTCTGCAGGCGCGGCGGAATCGCGCCGATGGCATCCAGCGCAGCCACCAGCACCACCACGGCGTAGCCGGGCAGCAGGGTACCCACCAGCAGCAGCCACATGGCCAGGCCGGAGCGGCGCAGGCGGCCGTCGGGGGCGCGCTCGGACGCGGCGAACCGGCGCCCCAGCGCGCGCAGCCACAGGCGCAACGGGAACATCATCACCAGTGCCGCCGCCAGCCCCAGCAACAACGTGCCCCAACCGTGGGTGGCAATGGCCGTGGTCAGCGCAGCACGGCCCTGCTGGGCCAAGGGCGTAACGCGGGCGATGTCATTTGGCAGCTGGTCGGCCACCTGTCGCCACAGCGTCGGTGACAGCGGCGAGGCGACCTTGCGTCCCAGTTCCTCGGTGCGCTGCGCGTTGCGCTGCTTGTCGATGTCCGCGCTCAGCTGCTGCGCGCGCACGGCGCTGGACTTCGCCTGGGCAATCGATGCCACCAGGGCATCGCGCTGGCGGGTCAGCGTGCGCCGCTGCGCGGCCAGCTCCGGCGGTTCAGTGGTGTCCTTGGGCGCATCGCCCAGCTGCGTCAGCTGCTCGTTGAGCTGGTCCAGCTGCGGCTGCAGGGTCTTTTCCAGCGCCTCGGCATCGCGCTTGGCCTGCGATGCATTTTCCGAAAGCGTGCCCAGCGTTTCGGTGGCTTCGGCATCAACGCGCTTGCGTGCAACATCCTTCAGCGTGCTGTCGATCTGCGCCAGCTGCTGCTTCGGTGTGGGGTCGTCATCCTGGGCCAGCGCCGGCACAGCCAGCAGCAATGTGCAGCACAACAGCAGGCCCAACCAGGGGCCACGCACCAGGATCGTTCGGAAGAAGGAAGACAAGCCAGCCACACCGGTTCACGCGGACCACCGCGCCTGCGCGCGACTATACGGCAGCTGCTGTAAACGGCGGATGCGCAGGCGCTGGCGGGCGGCGGTGGCTCAGTACTTCAGCCGCAGCTCTTCCACCTGTGGCTGCTGCAGCGCGTACCACTCCTGGAATTCTTCCTCGGTGATCTCATCCGGTGCGTACACCGCGATCGGGTGCCAGGCATGGTCGGTCGGCAACGGCTGGCGCGGCCCGGCGCGCAGGCTGTAGGCCACGCCTTCGTAGTCCACCAGATCGTCGACCTGCGGCCACTGCTCGCGGGCGAACTGGCTTTCACTCTTCAACAGGATCACCTGGTACATCGGCACCTCCACTGCGGTTGGATCGGAAAAACACGGCGCTGGCGGAAGCATACCGCTGCGCCGATGACGGCATGCGCTCCGTCGGGGCGACGGAACGTTCTGGACATGGCCCTCGCCCCGGCTTCACCCGCCCGTGGCAGTGTCCTCGGCATCGTGGAGGTCCTCTCCTGCCACGCCTGACAATGACCGACCTGCCGCCCCTGAAGACCGTCACCGACCTCAAGCTGCCGCGTTACCTGGGCACCTGGTACGAGATCGCCCGCCTGCCGATGCGCCACGAGCCGGAGGGCTGCACCGATGTGTCGGCCCATTACCAGCTGCTCGACAACGGCAACGTGGGTGTCACCAACCGCTGCCGCATGGACGGCGAGGTCGAGGAAGCCACCGGTGAGGCGTGCGCGATCGACAACGACAGCGCGCGGCTGGAAGTCAGCTTCCTGCCCAAGGGCCTGCGCTGGCTGCCCTTCGCCAAGGGTGACTACTGGGTGATGCAGGTGGCGCCGGACTACAGTGTTGCCCTGGTCGGCAGCCCCGATCGCAAGTACCTGTGGCTGCTGGCGCGTGAGCCCCGGCTGGATGCCACCGTGCAGGAACATTATCTGGCAGCCGCACGCCTGCAGGGCTTCGATCTGTCCGAACTGATCCAGACCCCGCATACCGGCCATCCCACTGCCTGAGCACGAACGCGCATGGACCTGAAAAGTGGCTACCCGTGGTGGGCGGTGCGCAACGGCCTGATCCAGGCCTTTCCGCCGCTGGAACGGGATCTGCAGTGCGATGTGCTGGTGGTCGGTGGCGGCATCACCGGCGCGCTGATCGCCGATGAGCTGTCGGCCCATGGGCACGACGTTGCAGTGATCGAGCAACGCGACATCGGCTGGGGCAGCACCGCAGCCAGTACCGCGTTGCTGCAGTACGAGATCGACACCCATCTGCTGGAGCTGGCCTCGCAGTATGGCGAGGACGATGCGGCGCTGGCCTACCAGGCATGCGCGGATGCGATCCCGGCCCTGCGCCAGGTGGCACGCGGCTTGAAGGATGTGGATTTCAAGCAGATGGACAGCCTGTACCTGGCCAGTCGCCGCCGTGACGTACCGCGGCTGATGGCCGAAGGTGAGGCGCGCCGTGGCATCGGCCTGGATGCGCGCTGGCTGGACCGGGAGGCGCTGCAGGAACGTTTCAGCGTCGATGCCGGCGGCGCGTTGCTGACCCGCCAGGCCGCGCGCGTGGATCCGTACCGTCTGGCCTATGGCCTGCTCGAACGTGTGCGTCGGCGCGGCGGCGTGGTCCACGACCGCACCGTGCTGCATGCCCTCACCCCCAGCGCGCGCGGCGTGACCGCCCGCACCGATTCCGGCATGCAGATCCGCGCCCGCCACGTGGTGCTGGCGATGGGCTATGCCAACCAGCAATGGCTGGACCCGCGCGTAGCCCGCAACCGCAGCAGCTACGCCTTCATCACCGACCCGATCAACGCCGACGAACTGGGCTGGCTGCAGCGCACGATGGTCTGGGAGAGCGCGCGTCCCTACCTGTACCTGCGCGCCACCGGCGACCGCCGGTTGCTGGTGGGCGGGCTGGACGATGCCATCGATATTCCCGCCCGCCGCGATGGCCGGGTGGAAAGCAAGGCCCGCAAACTGATGAAGCAGCTGCTGCAGTGGTTCCCGCACCTGCAGCCAACCCCGGCGTTCTCGTGGGCAGGCACCTTTGCCGAGACCGCCGACGGTCTGCCGTTCTTCGGCCCGCATAAGCAGTGGGGCCCGCGGGTGCAGTTCGCCATGGCCTATGGTGGCAACGGCATCACCTATTCGATGATCGGCGCCGGACTGCTGCGGGCGCGGATCGAGCGGCGCCGGCACCCGCTGCAGGAGCTGTTTGGATTCGGGCGACTGGGGTGAGGCTGCCGGCCAGCGGCCGGCACTACCCTCATCGGCAGGCGACAGGCATCATTCAAGCAACGCCTGCTAGCGTCGGCCTGTACCGCCGCGTGCTGCGCGGCCCCTCTCCGTTGGAGCGCCGTCATGATCCGCCCCCTGACCCTGCTGCTGTGCCTGGCCGCCCTGCCCGGGACCGCGTTGGCGCAGTCCGCCGCCGGCGCCACCGCGCCGCAGGCCTCCGGCCTGGACCTGTCCGTGCCGCAGACGCCGATCCGCTATCTCAACGATCCGGCGCTGCAGCAGGATCCGCCGGGTACGTTCTACGGCGACAAGACCGGCCCGCGCGTGAACGGCGACGGCCGCATCGCCGACGTGACGGATGACAAGGTCAAGGTGTCCGGCAGCTTCACCACCGGCATCGGCTACGCCAAGAATTACGGCAACACCCACTACAACGCCGCCACCCTCAACCTCAGCAAGAACTACACCAACGATGAAGGCAAGACCCGTGGGGTCAACGTCAACATCCACGTGAGCGAAGGCAAGGGCCCGGGCTTCTTTGGGCCGTATGGTGGTGGTGGCTACTACGGTGGTGGCCCGGGCTATTGGGACTACCCGCCGCCTTACGGCTGGTAATCCACGCCCTGGGTAGGTGTCGACCTTGGTCGACAGGCTCTTCCGGCGCTGTGCCGACCAAGGTCGGCATCTACCGAAGCGCAGCTCAATCCAGCCAGCGGCCGGCTCTACCCGCCATCAATCGGTAGGTGTCGACCTTGGTCGACACGCTTTTCCGGCCTTGTGCCGACCAAGGTCGGCATCTACCGAAGCGCAGCTCGACCCGGCCAGCGCCCGGCTCTACCCGCCATCAATCGGTAGGTGTCGACCTCGGTCGACACGCGCTTCCGGCCTTGTGCCGACCAAGGTCGGCATCTACCGAAGCGCAGCTCGACCCGGCCAGCGCCCGGCTCTACCCGGTAGCTGTTGACCTGGGTCGACACACCCACCCCAGCAGGCATCAATCCAGCCAGCCATCGCGCTCGCTGTACAGAATGCGGCCGTCATACCCACTCAGGCGCACTTCCACGCGCTGGTTGCGGGCATTGCGGGCTTCCAGCGACCACGTCGCACCGTCGCGTTCCAGCGAATGGATCTCACGCAGCCCCTGCGACTGCGCCTTGGCCAGCACCTGCTCGGTACTCAGCTGTGCACGGCTGTCGTGCTCGTCGAAGATCTCGCCGGTCTTCGGGTCCACGTAGACCTCGCTGAAGCGGCCGTCGGCGCGGCTGACGTCGGCTTCCCACAGGCCGTCATCGCGCTCGATCTCATGGATCTGGGTGTAGCCGGCCTTGCGCAGGGTCTGTTCGACCTGGGCCATGCCCAGCGGTGCGGCCTGGGCAGCGGGAGTGACGGCGAACGCGACGACAGTGGCGAGGGTGAGCGACTTCAACATGGGGGTTCTCCTGTTCGGTGCCGGACCATCCCGGCAACGCCACGATGCGCCGCGTGGTTAACAGCCACTTAGCCGGCGCTGTTAGCCAATGGTTAGTCGGCGGCGGCACACTCGCGCCTGTTCCCCATTCCCCATCATCCACGTGCCGATCCTGTCTTCCCTGTCCCTGCTGCTGGCCCTGGCCAGCGCCCCGACCGCCACCGGCCCCGCCCAGGACCCGGCGCAGCAGGTCGCGCGCCGCGCGGTGCAACAGGGGCGCTACGTGCCGCTGGAAAGCGTGGTGCGCGATGCGCTCAAGCGCCACCCCGGCCAGCTGCTGGAAGTGGAGCTGGACGATGGCGTGTACGAAGTGGAGATCCTGCGCGCCGACGGCGTGGTGGTGGAGCTGGACTATGATGCGCGCAACGGCAGGCTGCTGAAGACGGAGCTGGACGACTGATGCGCATCCTGTTGGCCGAAGACGATGCCGCGTTGGCCGAGCGCCTGCAGCCGCTGCTGGAACAGGCCGGTTACGTGGTCGACGTGGTGGCCGATGGTCGCCAGGCCGAGGAGATCGGCCAGGTGGAAGACCTGCAGGCCGCCATTGTCGATCTGGGCCTGCCCGGGCTGGATGGACTGAGCGTGATCGAGCGTTGGCGCGGCAATGGCCGTGACTTTCCGGTGCTGGTGCTGACCGCGCGCGGACGCTGGCACGACAAGCTGGCCGGCTTCGACGCCGGCGCCGACGACTACCTGACCAAACCCTTTCAGGCCGACGAACTGGTGCTGCGCCTGCGCGCACTGATCCGCCGCAGCCACGGCCATGCCAGCCCACGCCTGCAGTGCGGCCCGCTGCAGCTGGACGTCAATGCCGGGCGCTTCGACCTGGACGGCCAGGCACTGGCACTGAGCCCGCAGGAATTCCGCCTGCTCAGCTACTTCATCCACCACAGCGGCCAGGTGATCGGCCGTGACCGCTTGGGTGAACATGTGTTCGATGGCGGCCACGATCCCGATTCGAATGCGCTGGACGTGCTGCTGGGGCGCGTGCGCCGCAAGCTCGGCGCCGACCTGATCCAGACCGTACGCGGCCAGGGCTGGCGGTTGGCCGCGCCGTGAGCCGGCAACCGTCACTGCGACGCCGGCTGCTGCTGGCCGGTGGCATCGGCCTGCTGCTGGTCTCGGCACTGGCCAGCGCGCTGCTGGGCGAACTGTTCAAGCGCAGCGCGCGCGACCGCCTGGACAACGAACTGCAGCAGGACATGCTGACCCTGCTGGCACAGGCCGAGATCGATGCCGACAGCCAACTGCAGCTGCGCCAGGAGCCCAACGACGCGCGCTTCCAGCGCGTGTTCTCCGGTGCTTACTGGCAGATCGCCGATGGCAGCGGCAAGGTGCTGCTGCAGTCGCGTTCGCTGTGGGACGAGACGTTGCCCGTGGCCGCCAATGGCGCAGCCGTGCGCAATCTGCCTGGCCCGCTGCAGCAGTCGCTGCGCGCGCGCGTGCAGCAGGTGCGCCTGCCACGCGCGAACGAACCCTATGTCGCCGTAGTCGCCACTGATCGCAGCGCACTGGACGCGGATGTGGCCTCGTTCCGCCAACGCAGCGCGATGGCGCTGGCGGTCCTGGTCGCCGCGTGGCTGGCGGTACTGGCCAGCCAAGTGCATTTCGGCCTGCGCCCGCTGCAACGTCTCGGTACGCAGCTGGAGCGTGTGCGCCGCGGCGATGCACAGCGCATCGATACGGCGGGACTGGGCGCTGAAATCGCGCCGCTGGGTGACGAACTCAATGCACTGCTGGACCACCAGCAACGGATGGTGGCGCGCGCGCGTACCAGTGCGCAGGACCTGGCGCATGCGCTGAAGACACCGCTGAGCGTGCTTGCCGCCGAAGCCGATGGTGAAGGCCGCGAATGGCGTACCACGCTGCGTGAGCAGGGCGCGCGCATGCAGGCCAGCGTCGATCGCTATCTTGCCGCCGGGCTGACCGCTGATCATCGCGAACGCACGCTGGTGGCAGCGGTGGCGCAGGCGATGTGCCGGTTGATGGCGCGGGTGCATGGCGAGCGTGCGCTGCAGTTCCAGGCCGAGGGTATTGCCAGCGACCTGCAGTTCGCCGGCGCCAGCGCCGACCTGGAAGAAATGCTTGGCAACCTGCTCGACAACGCCGGCAAGTGGGCACAGCAGGACGTGATAGTGACGGCGCGTGCGGACGAAGGGCAGTTGCGCATCGACGTGCGCGATGATGGTCCAGGCCTGGCAGCCGAGGCGTTGGCGCAGGTCACCCAGCGCGGCGTGCGGCTGGATGAGCGCGAAAGCAGCAGCGGCCTGGGGCTGGCCATCGTGGGGGATATCGCCGCCAGTTATGGCGGGCGGTTGGCGTTGGAAAATGCGCAGCCGGGATTGCGAGCGACGTTGTGGTTGCCGGTGGGGTGACGCGCCGCTGCGCTCGCCGGGCATGGCCCGGCGCTACCGGATGACGCGCCCTGGTAGGTGTCGACCTTGGTCGACACGCATCAAGAGCGCCGACCAAGGTCGGCAACTACCAAAGCAGTGCGTCAGTTCCGTGGGTTATCGTGCGCCCCGGTAGGTGTCGACCTTGGTCGACACGCATCAAGCATCAGCGGTGATGCATCCACCAGCAATCGATGGCATCCAGCACGATGTGGATCATCAGGCCAATCCCCACCAGCCGCGTCTTCTTCGGCACGCACAGGCCCGCATACACGGCAATCGCCGGCGCGGTATGCAGCGGGTGGAAGCCGATGCTGCAACGGTTCGGGGCGTAGATCGGATCGGCCAGCAGATGGTCCAGATCGATGATCCAGCCCAGCAGCAGCAACAGCCACGCCGAGGCGAAACGCTTGCGCCAGAACAGCCATGCCAGCAGGGCTGGCACGGCGGCATGCAGGAACAAGTGGAAGATCGCGCGGGCGCTCATCAGCACCGGTAGCGCCGGGCCATGCCCGGCGTTCCCGTCACCCTCAGATCAGCGGTTCGTCGGACAGGTAGGTGTAACCGGTCAGGCCTGCTTCCAGCGCTTCGGACAGTTCCTGCGCGCGCTCCGGCGACAGGTCTGCCGATGCCACGCGGTCGGCGTAGGCCGCACGCAGGTCATCCAGCTTGTAGCCCACGTAGTCCAGCATCACGTCGGTGGTGTCGCCGCGACGCTGCTGGGTGATGGCGTAGCCATCGGCATCGGCCAGCACTTCCACCGCGTCGGTATCACCGAACAGGTTGTGGATGTCGCCGAGGATTTCCTGGTAGGCACCGACCATGAAGAAACCGATGCGGTAGCTCTCGCCGTGCTTGATCGCGTGCAGCGGCAGTGAGCTGTCCAGGCTTTCGTTCTCGACGTAGGTCTTGACCATGCCATCGGAATCGCAGGTCATGTCGGCGATGATGCCGCGGCGATCCGGCGTTTCGTTCAGGCGCTCGATCGGCACGATCGGGAACACCTGATCGATCGCCCACGCATCGGGAATCGACTCGAACACGCTGAAGTTGACGAAGTACTTGTCGACCAGGCGCTCGTTCAGTTCATCCAGCGCCGGGCGATGGCTCTTCTCGTCGTAGCTCAGGCGCGCACGCACACCATGGGCGATGGCATAGAACAGATCGTCGATGCGCGCACGCTGCGGCAGGTCGATCTGGCCCAACGCATAGCTGGACAGGCCTTCAGCGTGGAAGTGCTGTGCTTCCTGGAACAGCTCCACCGCCGGACGCACATCCAGCTCTTCGTGGATCTCGCGCAGGTGGCGGATCGAGGCCGGCTCGTCGTCGTGCTGGTCCGGCACGCGGCCTTCCTGTGCCTGTTCCACTTCGGACACGTTGGCGATCAGCACCGCGTGGTGCGCGGTCATCGCGCGGCCGCACTCGGTGACGATGCGCGGCGGGGTCAGGCCGTGTTCTTCGCAGGCATTGGCCAGCGGCTGCACGATGTTGCTGGCGTACGAATTCAGGCCGTAGTTGATCGAGCAGAAGCTGCGCGAACGGGTGCCTTCGTAGTCCACGCCCAGACCGCCGCCGACGTCGACGTGGGTGATCTTCGCACCCAGCTGTGACAGTTCGACGAAGTAGCGCGTGGCTTCGCGCATGCCGTTGGCAATGTCGCGCACGTTGGAGATCTGCGAGCCCATGTGGAAGTGCAGCAGGCTCAGGCAGTCGGCGTATTCGGTATCGCGCAGCGACTTCCACAGGTCCAGCAGCTGGCGCGGCGAAAGCCC
>Ga0265296_1002121_pt1 | contig 20625 bp, 15 predicted proteins | sample MunlanPumphouse1_FD_189073 | JGI IMG/M metagenome (GOLD analysis project Ga0265296, IMG submission 189073) | Groundwater microbial communities from a municipal landfill in Southern Ontario, Canada - Pumphouse #1 | ecosystem: Environmental > Aquatic > Deep subsurface > Groundwater | place... | reverse complement strand
CCGCTCATCACCAATGATCGTCCCTACGTCAGCACCAATGGACAATTCAATCGCGAGGTTCTTCTTTTCCGCGAGGGGCCGCGAGGTGCTGACAACTTTTTTGAGCACCGAATGCAGGTCTACTGGTTCGTGAACAAGAGTGAGTTGCCCGGACTCAATCTTCGAGATGTCCAGGATATCAGTGATCAGGGCGAGCAGGTGTTCGGAGCTGACAGAGACCATAGTCAATTGTTTCTTCTGCTCCTCGTTCAGGGGTCCGGCCAGTTCCTCAAGAAGAATACCCGAGAAGCCGATGATGGAGTTGAGAGGGGTCCGGAGCTCGTGAGACATGGTAGCGAGGAATGCCGACTTGAGATGGTCGGCAGACTCTGCGGCTTCTTTTGCCGTGGCCAGTTCACGGGTTCTTTCTGCAACGATCTCTTCAAGATGGTCGCGATATGCTTCCAGTTCTGCAAGTGCTGTGTGGAGTTCCTCGTTCTTACGCAGTACTACGGCTTCTGCGTCTTTACGCCCGGTGATATCTTCCAGGCTCCCTTCGTAAAACTGGATAATCCCGTCACTATCCCGGACAACCCGTGTCGTTTCCCGGACCCAGATGATATTAGCGTCACTGCGATGCATTCGTACCTCGAAATCCTGCACAATCCCGGTTCCTGCCAGCATGTCATTCCATCGTGCGTAATCATCCATATTTGCATAATATTCAGCCAGATCATGCCCGTGAAGCGTCTCATGGTCCGGGTAACCCAGCATATGCGCCATCGCAGTGTTGACCTCAAGGATGGTCCCGGCAGGGGAAGTGCGGTACAACCCTACGGGAAGACCTTCGAACAGGTTCTGGTAACGGTCTTTGATCGCCCTCTCTCGTCCGGCAAGTTCCGTGGTAACCAGTGCCAGGGCATTAAAGATAAGAATCTGGAAAAGGAGACGCTGGACAAGAGGGGAATCAAGTATTGCCGGCTCCCCTATGGCAAGCGAACCGGTGACGAGGCTCGATACCAGCGAGACGGATAACCCGCCGATGCGGCCATAATAGAACGAGGCGATAAGGATGGGAATGATAAACAGATAGGCATACAGTTCGGTCCATTGCCCCGGATTGTTCCTGGCCAGGAGAACGCCGGAACCTGCTGTGACCAGCAGGATCAGGATGACAGCGACCCGGACACTCTCGACAACCCGTTTCTGCACGAAGCTGTCACCACCTCTTCGGACAATACAGATACCGCTTCAACAGATGGATGATGAGGACGATGGCAATGATGTCAACCATGGACTCGGCCGCAAGGCCAAGGAGCGTTGTGCCTGCTTTCCCTGCAGGAATGGTGATAACACCGGTCCCGATAAAAACCAGCATGTTCAGGCCATGCCCTACAAGGATTGTTGAACCGGTTAAAAACTCGGAACGGAACCGGCCCGAAAAGCCGGCAACGACGCCCATTATAGCATTGGGGATGATTGCAAGATAGTTGAATACCGAACCTCCGAGTAATGCCGCAATCCCCGTGCCTGCACCACCGGCAACAGCACCGCTCCATGGGCCGTAAAAATATCCTGCAAGGACCGGCATGATCATGTTCAGCGCAATAATAGCGCCCGGCACCATCGGATTCGGGATATACTGGACAACGAGTTCCAGTGCCGGGTATGCAAGGGTAAATGCAGCGATGCCGAGCAGCCGCTTTTGTATCTCTCTGTCCTTTTTTAACGTGCTGAAAAAACCTGCCATGCGGCTCATCGGGGACATAGGTATATCTGCATACGATAATCGGGTATATATTGCATTGGGTAAGATGCGCCGGTTCTTTTGAAAAATTCTGCAATCCGGTAGGAAACCGGTGGGTGAAATGAGAAAGATTCCGGTTATTGTTTATTGATAAACCGGTATGCGCCTTTAGGTATGGTGATTTCAAACCGGGCACCTTTCTCGGGGACACCTGTCTCCTGGATAGTCATGCCAAATAAGGTTAAAAATTCCCGGACAAAGAAGAGCCCGAATTTCCCCTCTCCCCCAACGATACGATTAAAGATTTGGCGTTTTTTGTCAGAAGGGATACCCACGCCATCATCCTCACAGACAAGGCGCAGTCCTATGGGATCTTCCCTACAGGAGAAGGAAATGCGGGTAACGTGCTCTCCATGCCCGATGGCATTATGGATGAGATTGTAAAAGACACGGGCGATCAGGGGATCCGTATAGATTTCAAGCCCGGGCAGGTCACACACCAGCGATACGGTGTGTTTCTGGCTCTGGAGTGACATCTGCATATCGACAATCTCTTCTAATGCAATCCAGCGGGAGTTATCGGTTCCCATCTGCAGGTAATCCTTCGTCTTTTTGATCAGGTTCTGGATCGTTTCGAGGATCTCCATCTGTTTATCGATAAAGCCAGTACGGTCACTCGCTTCTTTCGAATTCCTGGAAAGTTCAGTAAATCCCCGGAGTGCTGTCACTTTATTCTGGATATCCTGGTAGGTAACTTCAGTCATGAGGGCAAGTTTACGGTTTGCAAGAAGGGTCCTCTCTTCAGACTTGCGGTGTTCGGCAACCTCGTCTTCAAGCTGCTTTACTTTCTTTTCCAGCTTGCGGAACAATACCTCGTTGTACTGGCGCAGGCTTTCAGTTTCATTAAGCGAGGGTTCATTTGACGCAGACTGTTTTTGCTGGAATTCCAAGAGAATGTCACTGACAATCCGGCTCAGGACTTCGGGTTTCTGCGGCTTGATGATGAACCTGTCCGCCCCGAGGTTTAACGCAAAACGCTCATCTTTTGGATCGGTATAAGTTGCAGTATAGATGATGAACGGGATATGCTTCAACCGCTCATCAGCCCTCCATCGCCGTAAAAGCTCGAACCCGTCGATTACCGGCATAAGGATATCGGCGATAATCAGGTCAGGGGGGTTGTTTAATGCTGCATCCAGTGCTTCAGCGCCGTTCTTTGCAGATATGACCTCAAAGGGATGAGCTTTTAGTATCGATTCCAGAAGGTATAGGTTCTGCGGGTTGTCATCGGCAATAAGAATGCGGGTCAATGGTAATCAGTCCAGGTGCTTGTCGGCATTCTGGTATTATTCCGGATACATGGTAAACGTTTCGGGATTTATTGAGATGCCGGCACGATTACTTAACGGTTAGACACACTCTGATCAAAAACTCAGGCACAATCCGGAAGTATTCCCGATTCATCCAGACATTTTTTTATGGATTACCATCAGCTGATGGCAGCGTGAACCGGAATGTAGTGCCCTTTCCCGGCCCCTCAGATTCCGCCCAGATCTTACCGCCGTGCACTTCGATAATCCTCCGCACGATGGTGAGACCTATCCCGGTACCATGCGTTGATACATCGAGCCGCTCGAACAGGTTGAAGATCCGTTCGAGATACCGGGGATCGATACCGATGCCGTTGTCCTGCACGAAGAAGACCGGTGTTGTTCCATCCATCTCTACTCCAATGCGGATCGCCGGTTCCTGCTGGGTGCCGAGGAACTTGATCGCGTTCTCGATAAGGTTTACCATGACTTCCCGGATACGGGCATGGTCGACATTGACGAGGGGAAGATCGGGTGCAATAGTTACCGTGACACCCCGTTCAGCGAGCGGCCCGGCAAGGAGTTCCACCGCTTCATGTGCAATGGTGCCAAACGAGGTTTTTTCCGGTGGGAAAACAACTCTCCCGATCCTTGAGAGTTCAAGGACATCTGCAAGCAGTTTCTGCATGGTATCGGCAGCTGTGGTGATACGATTGATATCCTTTTTCAGTTGGAGCGGATCCTCTTTCAGGGCATCGTCTTCTAACAGCCCGGCAAACCCCTTGATGGTGATGAGCGGGCTCTTGAGATCGTGCGATACAGTATAAGTGAAGCGTTCGAGCTCGGCATTCTTCTGTTCTAACTCTGTGATAAGATGCTCCCGGAGTTCCTCTGCCTTCTTACGTTCCGTGATATCTTCAAATATTGTTGCAAATCTTCCTTTTTTAGTAGAATATGCCGATATTGCAAAATGTTTTTTCATCGGTGCAAAGTAAACTTCAAACCATTCCGGTTGGCCGGTTCCGGCAACCCGGGCATAGATATCGAGATACGGGGGAATATCAACCCCATACGCTTCGCGGCTGGTTTTTCCGATAACATCCTCGCGCCTGATCCCGATGACCGACTCGAAGGCCGGGTTCACATCAACGATGCGGTAATCGACAGGGTTTCCGGAGGTGTCATATACCATGTCGTGGAGCGCGCTTCCCTCGACCATCCGTGTGAAGAGAATCCGGTATTTCTCCTCGCTCTGGCGCAGAGCGTCGTCTGCTTGTTTGCGATCGGTGATATCCCTGACAATACCTACAACCTCCTCATCGCTGAGGCTCACCATGCGGGCTTCAAACTGGCGTTTCCCCTGCGGGACAATAAGGTCATATTCGAATAATTGAAGTTTTTTTGTCCTGATTGCCTCTCCAATGTGATGAATGATGGTATCTTCTGATTCTTTTTTGAAGCCGGAATCCCTGATATTTGTCCCTATAATTTTCTCAACGGGAAGGGCGAGAACGCTTGGGTCAGGTACGCTGAAATCATGATACACCCCATCACGGGATATAACAAACATCATATCCGGTATGGCTTTAAGAAGCATCGCACCCCGGTGTTCGCTCTTTTGTAATGCTTCTTCTGCCCGTTTACGATCGGTTATATCCTGCCCCTGCGCAATCGTAGCGATCACGGTTGTCCTGTCATTCTCAAAGAGGGTTGCAGAATTCCAGAGCACGATCCTCCGGGTTCCATCCTTACGGAGGATGGGTATCTCGACCGTCTCCCACCGCTCACCTTGCATCGCCTGCCGCAGGTACTCCAGGGAGTGTTCACGCGTGTCTTCCGGAAACAGGATCTCAACGGGTTTTCCTATGATCACGTCCGACATACAACCCGTCAATCGTTCGAATGCGTGATTGAAACGGGTAACCTTAAAGTCACGGTCCCAGACAATGATCGGGGCATTTGCGTAATCGAACAGGTTGGTGAGGTAATCATTAGTCTCTTTTAAGTGTGCTTCTGCAACCATCTGCGCTGTAACATCGATAATCGACCCTTCTGCAACATCCCGCTCGAAATTATACCGGGCAGAGAACTGCCCCCAGAAGATCTTCTTGTTTATCTGGTTCCTGAATTGAACCGTATGGTTCTCTATCAACCCCCGTTCCCGGAGGATTTGGCTTACCTGCGTGCGCTCGTCAGGAATTGCATAGAGTTCGAGCACGTCCTTTCCTATCGCGTCTTCAATGGATGGGAATCCGAAAAGATCACAGTACCGCTGGTTACAGGCAATTATTCTCGCATCTTTGAGGCTCGTCTCAAAGAGCCCCACCTGGGCATACTGGTACAGGTTCCGGTATTTTCGTTCGCTCTCGGTTAGTGCCTTTTGGCTTTTTTCCAATTCGTCGTAGTTTGCAGCCAGTTCCTCATCGGTGGCTGTGATCTCTTCAAACGCAGCTTCGAGATCGGTTGTCTTTTGGCGGAGCGCATCATCAGCCGAACGTTTCCGCAGGTGATTCCAGACGCCCTGCATCAGGAGGATGATGTTATCCACATCCAGATCGGTATAATCGGTTTCCTTGTTGGCAACGGCACAGACCATGACAATCCGCTGTCCCTCAAAGATCGGGATGGATGCAAACCGCGTGATGGGGACATGTCCCGGGGGAAGACCTTTCTTTCCGGTTTGGAGTGCAGGGTAGTCATTCACGATAAGAGGCTTTCGTTTCCGTACCGCTTCAGCCCAGATACCCGCTTTTTCTATAGGAAAATGGATCGGGGATGCGGCAACGGTACAGTCCTTCATTGTGGAGTTCGACCATGATGTGATGTCAAATACGGTCTCGTCCGGTGACATCATCCCCATGAAAGCAAGCGAACTGTTCGTAAGCCTGCATCCTGCATCGAGAACATAGTCCATAAGTTCCTGCTCACTGGCTGATCCCATCTCCGAAAGCCGCAGCAGCGTTTCTAACCTCTCGCGGTTCCGCTGCTCTTCTCCTCTCCGTTCTGCTTCGGCAGTATACAGGGAACGGTAATAGTATTTCTGCCGGTGCTGCCAGATGAGCCCGATGATGATGAAAGCGCCGACAAGTGTTCCGGTAACCAATACGATGATGAGAACGGAGCGGGTCCGCCATGAAGAGTATGCTTCCTCTGCATCGACTTTTGCCACCATGAACCAGGGCGAGCCGGAGACCGGTTCCAGCACCGAGATTACATCAACCCCCCGGTAATCCTTGCCGACAAATGCCCCGGTCGCTCCCAAGATAACCTTGACTGCGGGGACATTTTCCTGGCTGATGGGAATTGTAAGGTTAAGTGCAGTATTTGGCTGGTGCCGGAGTTTGTTTAAGTACAGGACATGGTCGCCTTCGCGCTCAACTAACAGAGTCTCCGCACTCCTGCTGGGTACGGGCCACGACTGGATGAGGGGATACAGGAAATCGTCCGGGTTGATCGTTAAGACAACAGCACCAACCGGGTTGTTGGGATCACCCTTCTTCGCATGAAGTGGCGCAATCACGTTCATGCGAATGACCTGTGTTCCGGGAACCCGGTAAAAATCGGTCAGAACCGCATCGCCACGTTTCAGGGATGCGTTAACCTGTGCTTTGATGGAAGGATTGATGGATGTAATTGTGGGATCGAGGCTTAAGCGCACGTTTCCCTGAGGATCGACCAGCATTGCATTATCATAATGCAGAGATGCATTCATTTCATGGAAACGACTAAGGATATTCTCCCGGCTCTCATCATCCCCATAGGTTATGTAATGATCAGCACCGTTGGAAAAAAAAGCTCCCGCCGATATGATCCGTGCATCGACCAGTCGATCCTCCCGCCACGCTGAAATCTGGTTTGCTTTCAGCTTTGAGATTGAAGTGAGATCTGTGGTTACCTGGTCTTTGATCTGCTGTTCTTGCGACTGGTAGAAGTAAATTCCTGCTGCAATGATGGCAATAAAGACAATGATAAAAGCGATAATCAAGCCCCGGGGAATGACATCCTTTGATTCACCCGTGGGCAGCATAACGTTCACTTATGCCGGGCTGTAATTAAAACTTGCTGTAAAAATATCCGGATTACTCACGGGGAAAATACCGGAGAGGCGCTGCATTTTAATGGTACAATGACCCTCAACGAAATCCTGTGTCTGTATTTTATCAGATATCGGTAAAATGCAGAAAATGAATACAACAATCTTCGGACGGGGAACTGAATCGGATCATACGGTCTGAATACGTATATATAGAAGTTCCCTATATGAAGAATTATTATAAATTAACCCGGACCGTGCCCGTTGAAGTCATTCCAAACGGCTGTATCATTGAGGACAAAACCCGGGTTGAATTTCTGTCTGTTGCCTGCATAATAAGGGGGATATGATGCCTGATATTGTCGATTTTACGTTAAAAGACATGGTAGAGGTTTCCGCTGCACTGCGTTCTATAGGATCCGGTGCTACCAGTATGGAAGAAGTGGCTGATAAAATCGTTCATTACCTGTACGATCATCTCACGGAAAAAGACGGTAAAGGAAACGCCTGTGTCCTTGTCCGCCTCTTCAAGACCCATTCCTATGCAGAACTTGATGATAACCTGCAGACATTTGCCTCCGGCATCATGAAAGCCTCTCCGGTGTCCCGCGAAATGAAATGCCTTATCCTGCTTGCAACAGCCGGAATGCTGCCGGAATGGAACTCCCGCAAACAATCCGCCGGGCACAAGGCAATCCCCCTCCCCAGCGAACATTTCATAGAAGCATTCCCGATGGTCAGGCAGCTCATCCAGCAACTGGGACTTGAAGTCAATACATTATTACAACCTGATCCGGCAGTTGTCGTGGATATGGCACAGACAACTTACAATGTTTTCCTGATACCTGATGCGGTTGGCAGCCGGTACGTGCCGGCCCAAAACGAATTTGTCATACCGTATAAAGTCCAATCGGTTCTTGGCTTTGGTGGCATCCTGCCTTCAGGAAACCTCTTTGCTGTCATCCTGTTTTCCAAAGTGAAACTCTCCCGCCAGACAGCAGATATGTTCCGATCGCTTGCCTTGAGCGTAAAGATCGCCATCCTGCCCTTTGAGGGAAAGGCGGTATTTTCTCATACCCATAAACAAAAAAGGACTGACGGAGGATGAACTGATGGATACCGTTATCACGACCGACAAGGTGCATGGCCTTGAATCCATGGTGGCCTCACTGACCGAACTGCTTTCCGTCCAGGAGACCGTAGTCAGCGAGCAGTCCGAACGGCTCAGGCAGAACGAGTCCCGGTTCAGGGCAATTTTCAATGGTTCGAACGATGCAATCATGCTTCTGACCGAAGAAGGTTTCTTTGACTGCAATCCCCGTACTTTGAAAATATTTGGTATTGCTACAAAAGAGGAACTGGTGAAATTCAATCCCGCCCAATTATCGCCTCCGGTACAGCCTGATGGGCGTCCGTCTTCTGAGGCTGCCATGGAACATATCCAGACCGCATACCGGACAGGAACTGATCGATTCGAATGGATTCACCGCCGTTCTGATGGTACAGCATTTCCGGCAGAGGTGCTGCTGTCTGCATTTGACTGGGGAGAAAAGCGAGTCCTGCAGGCAACCGTCCGCGACATCTCTGAACGGAAACACGCAGAGGAAGCTCTCAAAGAAAGCAATGAACGATTCCTCACGTTCATCAGGGAAGCCGCCATGCGATCAAAGACCCCGCTTGATGTGGTAGAGGAAAATATTGCCGGGATTGTTAATGATATTGAACGGGGCGGATGTGACATGGCGGATGTAACCCTCCAGTTGAAAATCCAGATGAAGAACGTAGGACAGATCCGGAAGAATATCATTGAACTGAATAAGGTAATTACTGAACACGGCGATGAATTGTCTGATGCAACCAGGAAATTCCTCATGGAATAGGTGAGACTTTATGACAATGTGCTTATCGAATATCAATGATGAGGAGATCTACCTGGTCATGGCATCAGCAGCGGAGATCAGGAACAAGAACATAGAACTCATCAAAATGCTGCTAGCCAAGGATTACCATGTTCTTGTCATTGCAACAAACCAGCCTTTTGATGTACTGAAAAAGAATTTTGAAAAAAGTGGTATCCCGCTTGAGAAAATTTCTGTTGTTGATACGGTTACAAAATATGCCATGGGGCGGGATCACGAACCGGAGAGCAACTGCAGGTTTGTGAGCAATCCTGCCGATCTAACTGCTATCGGGATTGCAGTCACGGAGTCTCTTGCAGGACTTAAAGGGAAAAAAGTCTCGCTGCTGTTTGATTCAGTCAATTCCATGTTGATCTATATCTCCTCGCAGAATATTACCCGGTTCATTCATTTTGTTACCAACAAACTTCGACTCATGCATTTTTCCGGAATTTTTATCGCCGTGGAAAAGGGGCTCGATCCGGATGTCCTCACCCAGCTGACAATGTTTGTGGATACTATAATCGATATGGATAAAAATTTCTGTCAGGAGCCGGAACCTGCAGATGACATGAAGGTCTGAATAGGGTAATAGACATCGTCTTCAGAACCGGACACATACTTGCAGTAAGGGTGTCTCCTTCTCACGCGGGAAAATTGATTGGATCGTAATCTCTCCATCATTTCACCACTCTCTTTTTAGCAGAGAAATATATACCGAACCAATAGATACACATCCTCATGGAGTTCGCTATCCCGTAGAAATGGTCGTGCACGCCGGTAAAAATCGTAGTGCTGGTGATATTCACCGTTTTCGTTGCAGTACTTACCGTTTTTTCTCTGGTCAATAATATCCAGATTGTCTTCACCCATTTGTATTACGTACCTATTATCATCGCTGCGTACTGGTTTGGCCGGAACGGCGACCTCTATGCTGTCCTCATGAGCGCATTTTACCTGAGTGCGGTAATTATAATCGGCCCATACGATATGCAGGTGTTCCTTGCCGCGGTTATGAGAGCAGTTGTCTTTATCGGGATCTCGTTGGTCATTGCGATCCTTGCCATCACCACCATCCTAAAAAAGTTCGAGGGAGAAAAAACCATGATCTTTCTGGACTCAGTCAATGCCATGCTTATCCATTCGAGTTCTTCCGATCTCACGAAATTTATCCATTTCATAATCAGTAAGCTTCGGATCATGAATATCGCGGGGATCCTGCTGGCGGTTGAAAAAGGACTCGACCCGGTGCTCCTTTCCCAGCTCACGACATTTGCTGACGATCTGATTGAATTCCCTGAGGAAAAAACAGGATAATTTTTTCACCATACGTCTTTTGTGCACCATTCTAAGGAATGGAGCCGTCAGCGCTCATCCAATCAACCGGTACTCGCCCTTTGGAACGAGGAGCTCGAATCTCGCTCCTTTACCCGGATCCCCGTTTTCCGTGATTGTAATGCCAGTAATCGAGAGTATCTCTCGTGAGAGGAAGAGACCAAGACCGGTATGCTTCCCAAATCCCCTGGTGAAAAGGTGCTTTTTATCCTCTGCCGATATTCCCACACCATCGTCAGCAACAGAAATAATCATCCCCTTTTCAGATTCCTGCGATGAGATTCGGATTGCAGTCATCTTCTGCCCGCCATACCTGAGGGCGTTGTCAATTAAGTTATTGAACACCTTTTCAAGCAGCGGATCGGCAAAAATTTCAAGGTCATGACAGGTGGTCTCAACCATAATTTCCTGTAGTGAATGCCCGGATAATGCTTTGTTGACAATCTCCTCTACATTCTGCCAAACAGGAGACTTGATACCCATATCTTCGTAATCACTGGTGAGATTAATTTCACGTTCAATGGTGTCAGCAATCAATTCCTGCTTCTTTAAGAATTCTGCCAGTTGGGCAGGATTTTCCATTGAGTCTTCGCTCAGCTGGATGTATGTCTTAAGGGCCATGAGCTGGTTCCGGATATCGTGCCGTGTGATGCTGGAGAGGAGGCTGAGTTTTTTATTTGCAACCTGCAGGGCATCAGTTGCCTGCCTTAGTCCGGTCATATCATGGATGATTCCCTCCACACCCAGAACTGTTCCGTGTGTATCGCGATAGAAGTGGCTACTCGTGGTGACATACCGGAGTGATCCATCGCGGACCTTTAAGGTGATGGGATAGTTGGACACTTCCCCGTTCTCTGTAATGGCAGAAAGGAGCTGGTTGCGTTTTTCTGGTTCAGCGTACATGGATGCTGCATCCATTCCTATCATATCATCCGTAGAATCATACCCTGCTAATCGTGCACCTACCGGGCTTAGCATGGTAATTTTTCCCTGCATATCCGTCCGGTAGAACAGGTCCTGCATATTCTCTAATATGGCGCGGTATTTCCCCTCACTCTCTTTTAACGCATCTTCCGCCTTTTTTTGTTCACTGAAGTCTTGCATGACAGAAAAGACATAGTTATGACCATCCAGTTCGAGAAGACCGGCATGAAAATCAACGGGAAAGACAGACCCGTCCTTCTGCATATGGTTGATCACACCGCCTATCCATTTCCCGCTGAGAATTTCCTTAAACCGGGCCGGGGCATCCTTGAGATTTTCCGGTACATCAAGATCCGTAATCTTCATCGTAAGGAGTTCTTTTGGCAAGTAGCCATGCATGGAAGCGCCGGCAGCGTTTACCTCGACAATTTTTCCGCGTTCCTCCCCTTCGGCTTCAAAGATGAAAATCCCCTCTCCGGAACGTTCAAAGAGGAGCCTGTACCGGGTTTCGCTTTTTTGTAAGGCTGCATTTATCCGGGCAATATCGTTGGTCCGCTCAAGTACCCGTTGCTCGAGTTGGGTGTACTCCCGCTGCTGGTTTTGGTCCAAAGTGAATTTATAGAACGCGATCTCGATCTCGGTACGGAGCCCCCGCTCATCATAGGGTTTGATGATATAACCATAGGGTCGGGTCCGTTTTGCCCGTTCTACCAGTTCAGGATCTGCGTACGCAGTGAGATAGATGATGGGAACAGCATGGTGGAGGAGGATCTGCTCTGCTGCTTCGATCCCGGAAAGTTTGCCGGACAAACGGATATCCATCAGGATAAGATCGGGAGTCTCCTCATCTGCCATATCAATCGCCCGTTCACCCGACGGGGCGATACCGGTGACGCGGTAACCAAGTGATATGAGGGTATCTTTGAGATCTATCGCCGGAATTTGCTCATCTTCGACTATCAGGATAGATTTCTTTACCATACCCACTCTCTTAGTGGAACATAGGGATAGAGCATTTAAATAGTTTATTTAAAAATCTCCTCCTTGTACCGAGACCCTAAAAACAGAGATCTATAATGAATGCACGCCGGCGCAATTCATATTCACGCTAAAACCGGTATCCCCCCTTCGGCACAAGGATCTCGAACCTCGCTCCTTTCCCGGGTTCCCCGTTCTCGGTTATTGTTATACCAGTAATCGAGAGTATCTCGCGGGAGAGGAAGAGGCCGAGGCCGGTGTGGTGCCCGAAGCCTCGCTCGAAAAGGCGCTTCTTGTCGTCTGCCGGTATTCCTTCACCGTCATCCTGAACGGAAATAATCAACCCGTTTTCGGACTCCTGCGAGGAGATGCGGATTGCAGTCATCTTCTGGCCCCCATACCGCAGGGCATTGTCGATTAAGTTGTAGAACACTTTTTCAAGAAGTGGATCTGCATACACTTCGAGATCATTGACCTCTGCAAATACCCTGACGTCCCGCATGGGCAATACCGTCAGCACCTTTTTGACACTCGCTTCCACGTTCTGCCAGACCGGGGCTTTCACACCCAGATCCTGGTACTCTTTTGTAAAGATGATCTGGCGTTCGATGGCGTTTGCTGCCCGTTCTTCTTTTATGATATACTCCGAAGTCTTGGCAACATCCCCGAGGGATTCTTTTGAGAGTTCGAGGTATGCCATTAAGGAGAGGAGCTGGTTGTTGATATCATGCCGGGTGATACTGGAGAGCAGGTTTAACTTGCGGTTTGCCTGCTTCAGCGCCTCTTCAGCCTGCCTCCGGCCCTGGATATCATAACAGGAGCCGATAAAACCCGTAAACTCCCCTGAAGAACTGTAGAATGGTTTCCCACTGTCAGCCAGCCAGTGGTACGTACCATCATGGAACCGGAGCCGGTATTCCATTTCAAAGGGTGTTCGGGCATTAAAATTATCCAGGTAGATTTTCAGGCACCGGTCGAGATCGTCTTTATGAACGCCCTCAGCCCATCCGTCGCCAAGCTCCTGAGCGAGAGTACGCCCGGTAAATTCCAGCCAGTCCTTGTTGAAATAGTCGCATTTGGCATGGATATCCGCCCGCCAGATTGGATTGGGGAAGTCGTCTAAGATCTTTAAGTAGAAATCACGGGCTTTCCGGATTTCGTCTTCTGCCTGCTTGCGCAGAGTAATATCCCGAGCTGCCGCATAAATCAGGTTCCCGTACGGGTACGATCTCCATTCGATCCACCGGTATGTACCATCGCTGCACCGGTACCGGTTCACAAAATCAAGTACCTCGCTCTGGTCTTTAAGAGTACCGATCGCCCCTAGCGTGCTCTCCAGATCATCGGGATGGATGAGATCAAGGAACCGGTGCGCCATGAGTTCGTCTTTAGAATACCCGAGCGTGGTCTCCCATGCAGGATTCAGCTTGTGGAAATAGCCGTCAGTATCTGCAATACAGAGCAGGTCAAGAGCAACCGAGAAGAAGCGGTCAAGTTCCTCAGTTTTTTCCCGCAGGGATAACTCTGTGGTTTTGCGCTGGGTGATATCCCAGAAGACTGCGACAAAGTAGCCCCTCTCCGGAGAAAAGACCGACACTTTAAGCCAGATATTTAATGGTTTGAAATCGATCTCAAAAGTTTCGGGAGTTCCTGTTAATGTCACGCGCCCGTACGTATCAAAGAGTTCCGGGGTTAATTCACGGACATTAGGTATTGCCTCGAGAACTCGTTTCCCGACAATATTTTTCAGCCCGGTCAACTGCTCAAATGCTGCATTCACATCAAGGTAAATCCAGTCAACAGGTCTGCCCTCCTCATCATAGATCATTTTACAATACGCAAACCCCTCCAGCATATTCTCAAACAGGGTCCGGTATTTTTTCTCGCTCTCACGCAGAGTTTTCTCATTTACCTTGAGTTCGCGGAGGAGGAGATCGTACGGCCGGGTCAGGCTGATAACGACAAATGCCCGGTAGAAGAGGTAGATCGAGAGGAACCGGAGGAGGTGGCCGAGCATGTTCATGAACCCGAACACCGAGATATAGGAAGTGAACGCAAGTTCCCCGAGGATGAGGAATAATTGCGCAGCGATGAGGAATTTCCAGACCTTGGGATCGAAGTGCTCCCGTTTCAGGTACAGGATGATTATGGTGGCAATGAGGATGAGCGAGATGACATATTCGCTCACTATTTTAAACGGGGTAAGTCCGCTGCCCTCGATGAAGCAAGGCGGGAAGTTCTGCCAGATGAAGATGCTGGCAAAGAGCAGGGCACAGGCTGCGGTGCAGGCTCCGATGATAATAGCTACATCATATTTCCGGTCTTTGGTAATCGTTCTCCCGATAAAGAGGGTTGCGATAAGGAACGTGATACTCTGGAAATACCGGGCTGCGATCCAGAGCTGGGTGGGGAGGTCAGAACTATTTCCGGGAAATATTCCCATCCCTTTGTATGCGAGCATGTGGACGAGATCGATGCTGCCAAAGAAGAGGAACGAGATGCCAATAATTAAGAAAAATCCGTCTGTTATCACGTTGCGGGTATTCCAGATAATGATAAAAATCGAAAAGGCCACAGCAATACCGGCGACTTCAACGATGCCGTGAAAGAGGAGATAATTTACGGTGCTGATAAGATAGAGGGCGTTGAGGATAACTGCGATGAAGATAACCTGGAGGAGGTTAGCGGGGCTGGTGAGGGCTTTTAAGTTTTCCTGTACTGTGGAGATATGATCCGCCATTGAGACATTCGCCCCGTTTCCGATATGTCTGAATTGGGCTTTTGCCAGATAAGGTTTTTCCTGGGCGAGGGTCAAAGAGAGAAAATTATTCGTAATTTTGATATCCTGCTCCCCGGTCATGGTGTGCCGATCAGGAGCGTGGCATCAACAAATGTGCGGGAATTTATTACAGTACTTCCTCCATCCGGGTGAGATCATACCATATTCATTCTTTCATTTTTCCTGTTCATCACGTATGAGCATGTATAAACCCAAAAAGTGCCCACCTACTACTTAAGAGATATATCCATGCAGCTCCACTCCTGCAAAAAGACCTATAACAACGAGACGCAGCGGGCCTCCCCTCTCGATGAAACCCTCGCCCGCATCGAACCCAAAGTGCCCGCTGCAGGAATAACCCGTGTCGCGGACATCACGAACCTTGACCGGATCGGGATTCCGGTCTTCTCCTGCATCCGCCCGACAGCAGAAGACGGAGCAATCACCGTGTACAACGGTAAGGGAGCAACCATTGAAGAGTCGCGGATATCGGCGATCATGGAAGGGATCGAGAGGTATTCCGCGGAAGTTCACGACCGGGACATCAGGGTCGCCCTGTACCAGGAGCTGGAAGGCCGCGAGCCCGTTATCAATCCCGATGATCTGATCCTGCCGGAAGGTGCAACAACAGATCGGTTCATGTCCTGGTGCCAGGGGTATGATATTGTCAATAACGAGACGGTATGGGTTCCCGCCTTTGCAGTATATCACCCGGTCCCACCACGGCACCGGGGGGTCTTCCGCACGAACTCGAACGGGCTTGCTTCGGGAAACACCATTGAAGAAGCGATCTTTCACGCCTTATCAGAAGTTATTGAGCGGGACGCCTGGTCGCTCGTAGAATCCACGCGGAACACCGGCCCTGCGGTTGTCGGCATTGATGACCCGGTGATTATGGATATGCAGAAGAAGTTTGCCGATGCACAGGTCGAGGTCACGATACGGGACATTACGAGTGACATCGGTATCCCGACTATTGCTGCAGTAGCAGATGATGTCCTCTTAAAGGACCCCAGTCTCCTCACTATCGGTATCGGCACCCATACCAGTGCTCGGATCGCAGTCATGCGGGCACTCACTGAAGTAGCCCAGAGCCGGCTTACCCAGATCCACGGAGCACGGGAAGACACAACAATCGCCGATCTCCGCAAGAAGATGGGATACGAACGGGCTAAGCGAATCAACGGGTACTGGTACCGTGATAATGGGACGGTGGATTATGCAAAGATCCCCTCATCAGACACCGATGATTTCTTAAAAGATATCAATAATGTCATCGCTGCACTAGAGAAGAAGGGGCTCGACCGGGTCATTATCGTAGACCTGACCAGAGAAGAGATTGGTATTCCCGTTGTGCGGGTGATCGTACCGGGTCTTGAAGTCTTTGCAATGGACCCCGAACGCCGGGGTGAACGGGTGAAGCATGCCAAAGATCATCGTCTTTCTCGGGCCAAGTCTTGATACAGGATCGGCAGAAAAGATCCTTTCAGCCGAGTACCGGCCTCCTGCAAAACGGGGAGATCTTATCGCTGCGGCACGTGATGGTGCTACAATCATCGGTCTGATCGATGGCGTCTTTCATCAGGAATCGGCAGTCGCACATCGCGAAATCCTTGCAGCGCTGAAAGGTGGCATCCGGGTTATTGGGTCATCGAGTATGGGTGCACTACGGGCAGCGGAGATGGATACACTGGGGATGGTTGGCATCGGTGAGATCTACCGGATGTATAAGAGCGGCGAACTGGAGTCAGACGATGAGGTGGCGCTCGTATTCGATCCGAACTCCGGGTTGTCACTCTCTGAACCTTTGATCAATATCCGGTTTACTTTAAAGCTGGCGAACGAGACCGGCATTATTGATACTACGGTGTATGACGCACTGCTCGCTTCGGCCCGGTCCCTGTTCTATCCGAAACGTACATACCCGGCAATCGTATCCGGCTCGGGAGAAGCGGTTGATACAGCCACCCGCAAGCGGTTCCTTGCATGGGTTGATACCAATGCATGCGACCAGAAACGCCACGATGCGATTGCGGCACTTGAATATATCCGGGACCTTTCCTGTAAGGGAACGGAGTACTGACCGGATTCTCCGGTAGTCGCAAGTAACCTGTTCACTCCATGGATAATTCCTTTGATCGCTATAACCAACTAAAATTCATGTGATCACATGAAAAAGTTGGATCAGTTTTCATATCAAAAAAAGCTATTTTGTATCTTTCAGCATAACCGCATTGTCTCCATCCCATCGCAGGACTACATTTGAGCTTCCCATCATCCGGCCAGTGACAGAATCTGTTGCCGTGACGGTAATTACCACCGGCTCAAGGGTTGAAGCAGGTTTTTGGGTAAACGACCAGTAGAGTTTCTCACCATGATTAGTGACCGGGTTTCCAACCTCATTTACCGTGTAATTTACCGGGCCCCATGAAAAGAAATTCCCGTGCGTTGCGTTCCACACGAACTGGGATCTGGCAGCCTCAAAACCATTGGCATCCACCGTAATTCCGACCCCTGGTGTTGATGACATTATAGGTGAATACCGCTGGGGGCTGGCGGTCAGCGTTACTGAAGTTTTTGTTACAACCGATAATGTAGTGGGCCGTGCCTGTATCACCGAGCATCGTCCGTTTGTGCACCCGCAGCTTCCCGCACCACAGTCAAGTGATCCTTCGCAGCTCATGGTGCACGCGATATCAGTGCAGGCGGGTTTTGCAGCTTGTTTGACACAGCTGGTCGGGTGACAGCACTGGGCAGGCACACAGTCCGCATCAGTTGTGCAGGTCTGTGCATCAACGGCAACCGTCGTTACGGTCGTTGGGGGGATGGTAGTTGTCACTGCTGCAACAGGGGTAGTATTTTGTGTGCAGCCGGCAAGAAAAACCGCTGCAATGCAGAGAAGAAAGATGATGAGTGTGTTTTTATCCATAATAAAAAATCAATTCTGAGACTGATAAACCAAACGGAGACCATGATATTTATCCGATGGAAAAAATCTGATCAAAAAGAGAAGAAGATCCCTCTTTTCGTGTTTGCCAATAATTAGGGGAGTGAGTGAAAAAATCTCACTCAACCTTCGCCCACACATAAGCGAACCGCTGGAACGCCGTTATATGACCGAAAATCCCAAAGAATAGCAGCAACCAGCCGAACCAGCCGAGCCAGTAAAACGTAGTGGGGGCGATGAGATCAATGATACCGACAACTATGATCAGCACAAGCCGGTCCGCCCTGCCTAAAAGCCCGCCATAGTAGCGTCCGACACCCACAGCCTGAGCCTGCGTGCCGAGATAAGATGACATCAGCACTCCGGTGAGTGCCAATACACCGATCTGCCATGGTACCATCCCTCCGGCAAAGATACCGGTGATGATGAAGATATCCGCGTACCGGTCCACTGCGTGATCGAGGAAATCCCCGCGTTTGCTCTGGCACTTCATCTCGCGGGCAACAGCACCATCCATAGAATCACAGAACGCATTGAGGGCAACGGCCAAGACTCCCCAGAGTTCGAGACGAAGGTAAAACAGGATACCGGCAGCGGCGGAGGCGAACAGGGCGGCTATCGTAAAGAAGTTCGGCGTCAGCCGGCACCGGATCGCTATCGCAACCAGCGGATCGAAATAGACTTTCACATGCGAGCGGTACTGGTCGAGCGTCATTTAGTGCACCTCTAAAAACCCGGACCAATCAAGGGTACCGAATTGTGCAGGAATCTTTCCTGCAACAAACGCTTCGATCTGGTCAGCGCAATAAACCGGGTTGTGGCCGGTGGTATCCAGTTCGAAGATATTTCCGGCATCGTGCAGGTCCACCGTCTCGATAAGGCAATCGTCGAGAGCTTCTGCATCCACATTTTCCTGAACCTTACTGGCAGGATATTTACGCTGTTCCAAGCGTTTTTTCAGTTCATCCGGGCGACAGCGGAGAACTACAATGCGATCGCAGGGAAGCAAGTGGGCAAAGTGTCCTTCAACAAACCCGTCGACCGGTACAAACTCTGCTGCCCAGCACTCATCATCGAAGATTTCCGTGTCGCGCTGCTCATCGTCGCCAGTAACGTAGGGGCGTATGGTATCAGTGAGGTGGACAACCTTGTGCCCCCTCCGGGCAAGCTCATCGCTTATCAGTGATTTGCCTGTTCCCGGAGTGCCGGTGATACCACACATCATAATTTGTTAATCTCCTGCACGAACAACTCGTTTTCCCAGTCCTCACCAACGCTCACCCGGATATAATGGTCAGGCAACCCGGCAAAACTCCTGCACGAACGGACCACAACTCCTTTGCGGGCAAGGTTTTCGACTATTGCATCACTCTTGTGCGGGGCAACATCGATCATGACAAAGTTTGCGTCAGAAGGTAGTACAGGGAATTTTACCTCGTTGGTAAACCGTTTGCGCCATCGTTTTACCTGGGCGATATACCGCTGTGCCCGTTCCTTGTCCGGCAATGCTGCTGCTGCTGCTGCTGCCGAGACCGAATTCACCGTAAACGGCGTACCGGCCCTGTGATACCACGGGGTAAGCCATCGCGGGGTGAAGGCATACCCGATGCGGAGACCTGCAAGGGAGTATACTTTGGAAAATGTTCTTCCCAGGACAAGGTTCTCGTGTTTTTTCATGAGGGGGAGATAGTTGAAGTCCGAGAACTCGACATAGGCATTATCGAGAAAGAGCAGACCTTCAATTCCTTCGAGGATCTCGGCAACTGCGTCAACCGGTGTTGCATTACCGGTTGGGTTATTGGGAGAACAGAGAACGGTAATCTTTGCCTCCTTTGCAGCCTCGATCAGTTTGCCGCAATCGACCGAGAAATCCGCTTCCCGCGGTATCGTGACCACTTCAGCACCCTGGCCCATTGCTGCAAGTGCATAGAAAGAGAAGGTGGGAGTTGAGATTGCCACGGTCTCCCCGGGTTCGACGAGCGTACGGATGATAGTCTCGATAACACCGTCCATTCCTACGCCGGTGACAAAATGATAATCGCCGTAATATGCCCGTAGGGCATTCATGAGGATATTGACCCGCTCATCCGGATACCGGTTCACGGTCCGAAGCGCTTCTTCAGCCGCGGCTAATACAGCGGGAGAGAGGGGCTCGGGGTTTTCATTGCTGGCAAGTCGGGCTATCTTACTAATGCCGTACTCGCGGGCGATATCCTCTGCCTTTTTGGCAAAGACATAGCCGCTCTTTTTTTTATAGCAGGACCTAACCAAGTGCTCCATTGATCACTCCGACCACACGGTCGATCTCGGCATCCGTAATAACCAGCGGTGGGACAAGACGCAGGTTCCCATCCGCTGCACAGTTGACCAGAACACCCTGGCTGGCGCATTTCTTCTGGATTTCCGGGCACTTGTCCCCAATTGTCATTCCAATCATCAGCCCGCGGATACGGGGGTTCAGTGGGGCAAGACCCTTGCCAAACCGTTCGCCTTTCCGGGCTACATCCGGGAGGATCTTCTCAATAACCCCAATCGTGGCAAGTGCTGCTGCACAAGCGAGGGGACCCCCGGCAAACGTGCTCCCGTGCTCGCTCTTTTTAAATTCCAGGTCTTCCCGGGCAACCAGTGCGCCCATCGGAAACCCGCTGGCGATCCCCTTTGCAAGGGTGACAATATCCGGCATCACCTTCGTGTG
>Ga0265296_1002120_pt1 | contig 20636 bp, 20 predicted proteins | sample MunlanPumphouse1_FD_189073 | JGI IMG/M metagenome (GOLD analysis project Ga0265296, IMG submission 189073) | Groundwater microbial communities from a municipal landfill in Southern Ontario, Canada - Pumphouse #1 | ecosystem: Environmental > Aquatic > Deep subsurface > Groundwater | place... | reverse complement strand
GCATACATCTTCGCGCCACGCGCCTTCGCGTGCTCATATTCCTCGAGCACCAGCACGCCGGCGCCCTCGCCCATCACGAAGCCGTCGCGGTCCTTGTCATACGGACGCGAGGCCTTTTCGGGCGAATCGTTGAAGTTGGTCGACAGCGCGCGCGCCTGTGCGAACCCGGCGATGCCGAGCGGGCAGACAGTGCCCTCCGCGCCGCCCGCGAGCATCACGTCGGCGTCGTCCATCGCGATCATCCGCGCGGCGTCGCCGATCGCGTGCGCGCCGGTCGAGCACGCGGTGACGACCGCGTGGTTCGGACCGCGGAGGCCGTATTTGATCGAGACCTGGCCCGAGATCAGGTTGATCAGACGACCGTGGACGAAGTGCGGCGAGACGCGGCGCGGGCCCTTTGTGTGGAGAACGATCGATTCGCTCTCGATCCCCGGAAGCCCGCCGATGCCCGAGCCGATCGAGACGCCGGCACGCCAGCTCTCTTCGAGCGTCATCTCGGTCAGCCCGGCGTCTTCCAGAGCCTGACCAGCCGCGTCGATGCCGTAGATGATGAACGGATCGACCTGGCGCTGGACCTTGTGGTCGACGCGCTTGCCGGGATCGAAGCCGTATTCATGATCCGCCGGCTTCACCTCGCAGGCGATGCGGCACACCTGGTCCGACGCGTCGAAGCGCGTGATCGGGCCCGCGCCCGACTTGCCGGCGAGGATATTCGCCCAGGCCGTTTCAACATCCGCCCCCAGGGGGGTGACCAGGCCTAGCCCGGTTACGACGACACGCCGCATGGCTTCAAACTCCGTCTGCTCTCAAAACGAAACGGCTCCCCGCCCTCTTTGCCCAAGGACGGGGAGCCGCTCAAATCACACCCATCAGGGCAGGTCCAAAGGTTTGAACCCTAAACCCTGATCAGGCCTTGTGCTCGTCGATATAGGTGATCGCATCCTTGACGGTCGCGATCTTCTCGGCGGCATCATCGGGGATCTCGACGCCGAATTCTTCCTCGAACGCCATGACGAGTTCGACGATGTCGAGGCTGTCTGCGCCCAGGTCGTCGATGAAGCTCGCGTCCTCGGTCACCTTGTCGGCTTCGACGCCGAGATGCTCGACGACGATCTTCTTCACGCGGTCAGCGGTCTCGCTCATGGTAGTTCCCTCTTCAAATCTGGGGGTTTTCGGTATTTCCTGAACGCACCTAGAACGGGGCAGTTCAGCGCGCAAGTTCAGATCATCGCCATCCCGCCGTTCACGTGCACGGTTTGTCCCGTGACGTAGCCGGCTTCACGGCTTGCCAGATACACGATCGCGGCGCCGATGTCTGCGCCTTCGCCGAGGCGACCGGCCGGAATCTTCGCGGTGAGCGCGGTCTTCTGCGCGTCGGGCAGCGCGTCGGTCATCGGCGAGGTGATGAAGCCGGGCGCGACGCAGTTGACGGTGATGCCGCGGCTGGCGAGTTCCTGCGCCATCGATTTCGACATGCCGATCAGGCCGGCCTTCGACGCGGCGTAGTTCGCCTGGCCGGGGTTGCCGGTGACGCCGACGATCGAGGTGACCGAGATCATCCGGCCGAAGCGCGCCTTCATCATCGGCTTGGCGGCGGCGCGCATGAGGCGGAACGCGGCTTCGAGGTTGACGCGGATGACGCTGTCCCACTCGTCGTCCTTCATCCGCATCGCGAGATTGTCGCGGGTGACGCCGGCGTTGTTGACGAGAATGTCAAGCTTGCCGCCCAGCGCCTCGACGGTCTGCGGGACGAGCGCGTCGACCGCGGCGGCGTCGGAGAGATTGCAGGGGAGCGCGACGTGGTCGCCACCGAGGCTGGCGCGGAAGGCTTCGAGCTTGTCGGCGTTGGAGCCGGATACGGCCAGGCGTGCGCCTTGGGCGGCTAGGGCCTTGGCGATCTCGGACCCGATCCCGCCGGATGCTCCGGTGACGAGGGCGGTCATGCCTGTGAGGTCGAACATTTTGGTCTCCATTAGATTTTGTTCACGCGAAGGCGCGATGGCGCGAAGGGGGTGTAGCCGTTGACAATCCGACGGAGCCCCTCCTTCAGCGTCTCGCCTCCGAAGTTGATCAGCAGCCCCAAGGGCTGTTTGGTTAGTCGCAGATACGTCAGCAGTTGCTTTGCATGAGCGGCATTCAGCCGCTCGACCGATTTGATTTCGACGAGCAGCCGATTGCCGATGATGAGATCGATGCGGAACGCGGCATCGAAGTGCAGTCCCTCGAAATCAATCGAGACAGAGCGTTGCCGCTCGACCTCATATCCCAGACTGGCGAGTTTGCTCGCCAACACAGTCTCGTAGACGCTTTCAAGCAATCCAGGCCCAAGCTCCCGGTGAAGGCGAAGCGACACATCAATGACGTCGGAAGCGGCAGCCTCGAGATCCATCATCTTCGCGCCTTTGCGCCTTCGCGTGAATCACATCTTCTTCACGAATTCCTCGATGTCGTCCATCGTGATGACGCTGGTGGTCTCCACGTCAGGGGTGATGCGCTTGACCATCGGGCTGAGCACTTTGCCGCCGAATTCGACGAAGTGCTCGACGCCCGCCGCGTGCATCGCGAGGACCGATTCGCGCCAGCGGACCATGCCGGTGACCTGTTGCACCAGCAGATGGCGGATCGCGCCGGGATCGGCGACAGCGACCGCGTCGACGTTGGCGAAGACCGGGACCAAAGGCGCGCGGAGGTCGGCGTCCAGGAGGGCGGCTTCCATGGCTTCGGCGGCGGGTTGCATCAGGGGGCAGTGGAAGGGGGCGGATACGGGGAGGAGGACAGCGCGCTTGGCGCCGAGGTCCTTGGCCAGCGTAATCGCCTTTTCGATCGCGAGGCGGTGGCCGGAGATGACGACCTGCGAGGGGTCGTTGTCGTTGGCGACGGTGCAGATCAGTTCGGGGCCCCCTTCCGCGAGGATCGCATCGACCGCGGCACCGGCGATCACCTGCGCTTTTTCGAGGTCGGTGCCGAGCAGCGCGGCCATTGCGCCTTCGCCTACCGGAACCGCCGCCTGCATCGCACGGCCGCGCAACTTCAAGAGGCGTGCGGTGGTCGACAGGTCGAGCGCACCCGCGGCGCACAAGGCGGTGTATTCGCCCAGGCTGTGGCCGGCGACGTAATCGGCCTTGTCGGCGAGGCGGAGGCCGCCTTCCTTCTCCGCGACGCGCAAGGTGGCGATCGCGTTCGCCATGATCGCGGGCTGCGCGTTCTCGGTCAGGAGCAGGTCGTCCGCCGGCCCTTCGCTCATCAGGCGGAACAGATGCTGGCCGAGCGCCTCGTCGACTTCGGCGAAGACCTCGCGGGCGGTGGCACTGGCGTCGGCGAGCGCCTTGCCCATGCCGACAGACTGGCTCCCCTGGCCGGGGAAGATGAACGCGCGCATGACCTCTCCTCTGTGTTGGGTCTTCGTTTGAGCGCGGGGCCTATAAAGGTGCGCGGCGAGTTGCAACTGCGCGAACCTGAACGAAGCCCGTGCGTTTGCGACAAATGGCGACCATTTCGCGCAGGCTGCGACATGCACCTGCGACAATCGGGTCCCAGATTAGTGATGACGCCGCACAACGGCGCCGTGTTTCAAACGGGAGATTACCCATGAAGAAGTTCATCCTCAGCGCACTGGCCGCTACCCTCGTCGCCAGCCCGCTGCTCGCCGCCGCCCCGGCCGAGGCACAGCAGCGCCGCGAAGTGACCACCGTGCGCCAGAACAACAACGGCCGCACCGTCGTCACCAAGAAGACCGTCGTCCGCCCGAACCAGTATCGCAACTGGCGCGCCGGCCAGCGCTTCGATCGCCGCTATGCGCAGAACTACCGGGTGATCACGACCTATCGCAACTATCGCCTCGCCGCGCCGCCGCGTGGCAGCCAGTGGGTCCGCTCGGGCAACGACGCGATCCTGATCAACGGCCGTGGCAACGTGATCCAGGTTCGTGGCGGCGCGTTCCGGTAAATCGGTAGGGCCGGACTTTGGGGGGCGTAATAAGTACGCCCCCTCGCTCCACGTCCCGTCATCCTGACGAAAGTCAGGATCCAGGGTTACGAGCGGCGGCATTTCTGGCTCTGGATCCTGACTTTCGTCAGGATGACGGGACTTAGGTGAACGAAGCACACCAATCCTTGCCTTTGCCGGATAATCGGCTAAGGCCCATCGCAACCGGGGTGAGAGATTCGCGTCTCTCGCCCCTGTTTGCATTCTAGACGACAGCCGGAGGGGTGCACGCATGGGGCGTGTATCAGCGATCGGCCAAGACGAAGGACAAGACATGGCTCTTTACGAGCATGTGTTCCTTGCGCGCCAGGATCTGGCACAAGCGCAGGTGGACGCACTGGCGGAAATCGCCACCAAGATCGTGAACGACAACGAAGGTCGGGTCGTAAAGACCGAGAACTGGGGCCTGCGTTCGCTGGCGTACAAGATCGCCAAGAACCGCAAGGCGCACTATGTCATGCTCGAGATCGATGCCCCGGGCAGCGTGATCGCAGAGCTGGAGCGCCAGACCCAGATCAACGAAGACATCATTCGTTACATGACGGTCAAGGTCGACACCCTCGAAGAGGGCCCGACCGTGATGATGCGCAAGCAGGACCGTGACCGCGAGCGTCGTGGCGATCGTGAAGGTGGCCGCGAGGGCCGTCCCGATCGTGGCGATCGTCCGGACCGTGGTCCCCGTCGTGACCGCGAAGAGGGAGCTGAATAATTATGGCACGTCCATTCTTCCGCCGCCGCAAGAGCTGCCCGTTCTCCGCCAAAGACGCTCCCCGGATCGACTATAAGGACGTCCGGTTGCTGCAGGGCTTCGTGTCCGAGCGTGGCAAGATCGTCCCGTCGCGTATCACTTCGGTGGCCGCAAAGAAGCAGCGCGAACTGGCCCAGGCCATCAAGCGTGCGCGTCATCTGGGCCTGCTGCCCTACATCGTTAAGTAAGGAGCGCCCACATGGACGTCATTCTGCTTGAGCGCGTCGAAAAGCTCGGCGCCATCGGCGACGTGGTGAAGGTAAAGGACGGCTACGCCCGTAACTTCCTTCTCCCGAACAAGAAGGCGCTTCGTTCGAACGAAGCCAACCGCAAGGTGTTCGAAGCGAACCGTGCGAAGATCGAATCGGACAACGCATCGCGTCGCAGCGATGCCGAAGCCGAAGCGAAGACCTTCAACGACGCGACCGTGACCCTGATCCGTCAGGCGTCGAACACCGGTCAGCTCTACGGTTCGGTCGCGGTTCGCGATCTGGTCGATGCGCTGGTGGCCGACGGTCACAAGGTCGGCAAGTCGGCGATCGTGCTCGACAAGCCGATCAAGGCGATCGGCGTGTACACCGTGAAGGTTGCTTTGCATCCTGAAGTGTCGGTGTCCGTCAAGGTCAACGTCGCCCGCTCGCCTGAAGAGGCCGAGATGCAGGCTTCGGGCGTCGACGTCATGTCGTCGATGTTCGAGCGCGACGAGGCCGGCTTCGTCGAGGATTACGATCCGAACGCAGAGCCCGGCGCGACCGCCGAAGCTCCTCGCGACCAGGAGGAAGAGGCGCAGGGTTGATCCCTTCGCTTCCCTTCTAGCCGATACAGAAAGGCCCGCCCGGAGTGATCCGGGCGGGCCTTTTCTTTTGTGCTTTTGCGGCGGGTGTCAGGGGCAGGTTACGCAGGCGCCGAGCATGGCCGCGAACGGGATGAGCGCGAAGACGACGGGGACGATGTGTTTCATGGCCGGGCGACTCTTTGAGGAGATGTTGCCGGGTCAATGCGCGGGATCGGGAAAGGTTTCCGGGCGATGAACGGATTTTGTACCGATCGGTTTTCGGTCCGGCCCCGAAGTTTCCCTCCCCCGCTCCGTCACCCCGGACCCGTTCCGGGGTCCACGGTTCCGCGATCTCTCCGGCCGTTGAATTCGCGGAACGGTGGATGCCGGAACGAGCCCGGCATGACGGAGCGGCATGGTTGATTGCCCCCGCCCCTAGCCGTTCCCCCGCGAACGCGGGGGTCCAGGATAACGGAACGCAGCACTACTCGATCCTGAGCTCCCGCCTTCGCGGGAGAGCGAGGAAGAGACACCATCTGAAGCGAGCCAGCCCCCCCTTCCGTCATCCTGACGAAAGTCAGGACCCAGGGTACCAGACGTTACGGGTGTGGCTCTGGGTCCTGACTTTCGTCAGGATGACGGCGGCCTTCCGGTTGGGCTAAGAACGCCCAACCACGCCAAAATTCAGCTTTCGACGTTCTCGGGCTTCTCGATAAGCGCAGGCCCCTCGCCCAGCGCGAGCGCGTCCACCGAGGACACGTCCTCAAGATCCCGCGCGCCCGTTTCGATGTTCAGGTCGCGGAATTTCCGCCCGGTTACCATCAAGCGGCCGTTGAACGAGTTGGTGAAGCCGTTGAAATTCTTCACCGCGCTGTTCAGCCCGACGCCGACCTTGCGCAGGTCGTCCGCGACCTTGGCGAGGCGATCGTGCATTTCCTTGCCGAGTTCACCGATCTTTCGGGCTTCGTTGGCGAGCTTTTCCTGGCGCCACACCGCCGCGACCGTGCGGGCGATCGCGATCAGGTTGGTCGGGGTGGCGAGCAGCACGCGCTTTTCGAAGGCGAAATCCCAGAGCGTCGGGTCGTGTTCGAGCGCGGCGGAGAGGAAATGCTCGCCGGGGACGAACATGATGACGTAGTCGGGCGTGTCGGCGAACTGGCTCCAATAGGCCTTGTTGCCGAGGCCGTTGACGTGCGCGCGCATCGAGGCGGCGTGCGCTGCTAGGCCGATCAGGCGTTCGGCGTCGTCGACCGCACCGAATGCGTCCTGGTAGGCGTTGAGCGAAACCTTCGCGTCGATCACCAGCGCCCGGCCACCGGGGACGCGGATGATCGCATCTGGGCGCAACCTTGCACCATCGTCGCCCACCGCGACCGAGACTTCGGTCTGGAAGTCGGTGTGTTCGCTGAGGCCGCAGGTTTCGAGGACGTTCTTCAACTGCTGCTCGCCCCAGCGGCCGCGGGACTTGGGGGCGTTGCGGAGCGAGTTGACGAGCTTGGCGGCTTCGGTCGAGACCTTTTCCTGGCCGAGGCGCATCTGTTCGATCTGCCCCTTGAGGTCGCCGAACGCGTCGCGGCGCTCGGCCTCGACCTTGGCGACGCCTTCCTCGTAGCGTTGCAGGCGATCGCTGACGGGTTGGAGCATCGACTTCAGGTTGAGGCCGGCGGATTCTTCGGACTGGCGGAAGCGGGCGTCGGCGCGTTCGAGGAAGGTCTTCTGTGCGTCGCTGAGCAGCTTGTTGGCGACGTCGCCGAACTGTGCGGCCATGACGTCCTTTGCCTCGCGGAGTTCGAGCAGGCGCGCTTCGAACGCCTCGCCTTGTGCTTTGAGCGTGGCGATTTCAGTGCGGGCGGCGTCGCGATCGGCGCGGATCGTCGCGAGGTCGAGGCGGAGGCGATCGGTGTCGGTGGCGCGCTCGGCGTTCTGCGCGCGGAGCGTGGCGAGGTCCTGCATCGCGGCGTTGCGTTCGCGCTCCACGGCGTCGCGCGCGGTACGGATGAGTTCGGCGTCGGCGACCTTGGTCTGCGCGACGGCGAGTTCGCTGGCTAGGGTTGCGGCTCGGCGGGAGGCCAGGAGCCAGCCGAGGAGGATGCCGGCAGCTAACGCGAGGACTGCGATGATGGCGAACTCAGCCATTTTGCGTGGCCGAAACTGGAGTGAAGTATAGGAAGTGCAGACGCTGGCGCAGCGCTTTCGAGGGTGAGGCGGCGCGCGCGGGCGCTTGGGTTCGGGAGAAGATTGGGGACGTCATGGGTGGAACATACGTCGAACGATTGACCTAGGACAATCGGAATATTCTGTTCTCTCGTGAAGGCGGGAGTCCAGGGTTATGGGCGGTGGCGCTTGTGGTCCTGCGCCCCCGCCTTCGCGGGGTAACTAGGGGCGCGTTGCGATCCCACAGAACGGCACTACCCCGGCGGAGGCCGGGGCCCAGTTGGGGGACGTTGCCAACTTAGCGCAGTGCGTCGTTACTGCGACCTTTCCAACTGGGCCCCGGCCTTCGCCGGGTGGTTGCGTGTTGAGTGAACGAGCCGCGCTCTCAGGCATGCACTCTCAGCACAAACAGCACCGTCACCGCCAGCCCCTCACCCCAGCTTGCGCTGCTTAGCTAGCTTCTTCAGCACCATGTCGCGCTTCAATCGGCTGATATGGTCGATGAACAACACCCCATCGAGGTGGTCGATCTCATGCTGCATGCAGGTCGATAGCAGGCCGTCGAAATCCTCCTCATGCGCCGCACCGGTCTCGTCGAGCCACTTCACGCGGCACCGCGCCGGCCGTGCGACCTCGGCATATTGCTCGGGGATCGAGAGGCAGCCCTCGTTGTAGGTGGAGACCTCGTCGCTGACCGACAGGATCTCGGCATTGATGTACGCCTTGGGATTCTTGATCGGCTTGTCTTCCTCGTCCTTCTCCTCCTGGAGATCGATGACGAGGACGCGCTTCTGGACGCCGACCTGGGTCGCGGCGAGGCCGATGCCGTTGAAGTCGTACATCGTCTCGATCATGTCGGCGACGAGCGTGCGGATGGAGTCGTCGACCGTCTCCACCGGCTCGGCGACGAGGCGCAGGCGGGGATCGGGGACTTCGAGAACGGTCATGACGGTCATCCAGCGCAGCTAGGTTCCGCGCGGGGGTGCGTCAAGCACCTGGCTCAAGCCATTGGCCGCCTTGCCCTTAACGCCTGCGCCAGCGTGCCCTCGTCGAGATAGTCGAGTTCGCCGCCAACCGGCAGGCCGTGCGCGAGCTGAGTCACGCGGACGGGGAAGCGTTCGATGCGCTCGGCGATATAGTGCGCGGTGGTCTGGCCTTCGAGCGTGGCGTTCATCGCGAGGACGACTTCGTCGATGCCGCCGGCTTCGATGCGGCGGACGAGGCTGTCGATGCTGAGATCCTCGGGGCGGATGCCTTCGAGTGCGGACAGGCGGCCGCCGAGGACGTGGAAGCGGCCCGGGAACAGCCGCGAGCGATCGAGTGCCCAGAGATCGGCGACTTCCTCGACGACGCAGAGCGAACGCTGGTCGCGGCGCGGGTCGGCGCAGATCGCGCACGGGTTGGTGGTGTCGACGTTGCCGCACGTCGAGCAATTCTCCAGCCGCTCGTCGACCGCGGTCAGCGCCTCGCGCAAAGGGCCCAGCGCCGCGTCGCGCTTCTTGAGAAGATGCAGCACGGCGCGACGTGCGGACCGGGGGCCGAGGCCGGGGAGCCGGGCCAGCGCCTGCGTCAGCGCCTCGATCTCGGGGGATGCCATGGGGGAACAGATAGGGGGTTGCGTCGCTCCCCGCCAGCGTGTTCGAGAGGGCCATGCGGATCATCTTCATGGGAACGCCGGACTTCGCTGTGCCGGTGCTGGAGGCCCTCGTCACGGCGGGGCATGACGTGGTGGCGGCGTATTGCCAGCCGGCCAGGCCGGGCGGGCGGCGCGGGCGCGAGCTGGTGCCGTCGCCGGTGCAGGTCCGGGCCGAGGCGCTCGGTATCGCGGTGCGGACGCCGGTGTCGTTCAAGGCGTCCTTGCCGGAGGGGCTGGAGGCTCGCGAGGCGTTTACGGCTTTGGGCGCGGACGTTGCCGTCGTTGCGGCGTACGGCCTGATCCTGCCGCGCGCGGTGCTGGAGGCGCCGCGATTCGGGTGTCTCAACGTGCATGGGTCGCTGTTGCCGCGGTGGCGCGGGGCGGCGCCGGTGCAGCGGGCTATCCTCGCCGGCGATGCGGAGACGGGCGTGGGGATCATGCAGATGGAGGCGGGGCTGGATACCGGGCCGGTGCGGCTCGAGGGGCGGACTCCGATTGTCGGCAAGACTGCGGGCGACCTGACCGCCGAACTGTCGGCGATGGGCGCGCGGTTGATGGTCGAGGTGCTGGGCGATCTCGACGCCTACCCTGCCCGGCCGCAGCCCGAGGAGGGCGTCACTTACGCCGCGAAGATCGACAAGGCGGAGGCGCGGATTAATTTCGAGCGGTCGGCGGTCGAGGTCGAGCGGCTTGTGCGGGCGATGAACCCGGCGCCGGGGGCGTGGTTCGAGGTTGCCGGCGAGCGGGTGAAGGTGCTGGCGGCGGACGTGTTGCCGTTCTCGTTTCTCGGGTGCGAGGGGCTGACGGTCAACGCCGAGCTGACGATCGGGTGCGGCGACGGGGCGATCCGGCCGACCTTGGTGCAGCGCGCCGGGCGCGGCGTGACCTCGGCTACGGAATTGCTGCGTGGGTTTCCGATCCGCTCGGGGACGCAGCTTTGACGCGGTTCGCGTTGACGGTGGAGTTCGACGGGCGGCCGTTCATGGGCTGGCAGCGGCAGAAGCACGGGCCGAGCGTGCAGGCGGCGCTGGAGGCGGCGGTGCTGAAGATGACCGGCGAGACGGTGTCGGTGCAGGCGGCGGGGCGGACCGATGCGGGCGTGCACGGAATGGCGATGCGCGCACATGTCGATATCGAAAAGCCGGTCGCGGCGTTTCGGTTGATGGAGGGGCTGAATGCGCTGGTGAAGCCCGCGCCGGTGTCGGTGCTGGCGTGCGAGGTCGTCGACGACGATTGGCATGCGCGGTTTTCCTGTGTCGGGCGGTCGTACGAGTATCGGATCGTCAACCGGCGCGCGCCGCTGACTTTCGAGGCTGGGCTGGCGTGGCAGGTGCCTCAGCCGCTGGATGCTGACGCGATGGCGGAGGCTGCTGGGGCGCTGGTCGGGCGGCATGATTTTACGACGTTTCGGTCGGCACATTGCCAGGCGGACAGCCCGGTGCGGACTCTTGATCGGCTCGAGGTCGTGCGCGAGGGGGAGCGGCTGTTCGTGTATGCGGCGGCGCGGTCGTTTCTCCACCATCAGGTGCGGTCTATGGTCGGGTGCCTTGCGCTGGTCGGGATGGGGCGTTGGGCGGTTGGCGACGTAGCCAAGGCGCTTGAGGCGAGGGACCGGGCGATGCTGGGGCTGAATGCGCCGCCCGATGGGTTGTTCTTCGTGAGTGCCGTGTATTCGTAGCTTTATCCAACGGCTTTGAACGCCACGCTTATCCTCCCCTGGAAGGGGAGGTGGCAGCGCGTTGCGCTGACGGAGGGGTGACCAGCTCTCGATAGCGCGATACCCCTCCGTCGCTGCGCGACACCTCCCCTTGCAGGGGAGGATAGTTAGCGGACGAACTTCGCCGCGAGTTCGACATGCGTCGACCAGCGGAACTGGCCGACCGGCTGGACCCAGTCGATCCGCCAGCCGGCGTCGTACAGCTCCTTGGCGTCGCGTGCGAAGCTAGCCGGATTGCAGGATACGTAGACGATCACCGGCACCTTGCACTCGGCGAGCGCGGTCGCCTGTTCGCGCGCGCCGGAGCGGGGCGGATCGATCACCACTGCGTCGAAGCGGTCGAGTTCGGCGACCGTCAGCGGCCGGCGATAGAGATCGCGGTGCTCCGGGTAGACCGGACGCTGCGTGCGGTGCGCGGCGGCTTTGAGCGAGCCGAGCGCGTCACGTGCGCCTTCGGCCGCATAGACCTTGGCGGGGATTGCCAGCGTGAACGTGCCGAGGCCGGCGAACAGGTCGGCGACCGTCGCGGGCTTGCCGATCGCTTCGAGGACGGCGGCGGTGAGTGCGGCTTCGCCATCGGGCGTGGCTTGGAGGAACGACGCGGGCGGGAGCGGTACGGGCACGCCGCCGAGCGTGATCGTGACCGAATCGGGCTCCCACCGCGTCTCGGGTCCGAGGCCGTCGTCGAACGCCACGCGGGCGATTTTGTGATCTTCGCAGAATTTGGTGAGCGCTTCGGCGGCGGGCAGGCCTTCGGGCGCGAACCCGGTGATCAGGATGTCCGCGCCCTGGTCGGCGAGCGTCAGGTGGATGTCGGCGCGGCGACGGAAGTTGAGGCGCTTGAGCAACTGGCGGAGCGGCTGGACGAGCGCGAACAGGCGCGGATCGAGGATCCAGCATTCCTTTATGTCGACGATCGTGTGCGCCTTTTCGGCGGTGAAGCCGAGCGTGATCTTGCCGCCCTTCCCCTCGGCGTGGAGGGTCGCGCGGCGGCGGCTCCGCTCGGGCGAGATGTGGGGCGTGCGGATCGGTGCGGACAGGTCCTGGCCGTCGAGTGCGGAGGCGATGCGGTCGGTGACGAACTCGGCATAGGCCTGGTCGTCGAGATGCTGGAGCTGGCAGCCACCGCAGGTCGGGAAATGCACGCAAGGGGGAGTCTGGTGATGCGGGCCGGGGATCACGGTGCCGTCGGCGGCGAGCGTATCGCCGGGGGCCGAGAAGGCGGCGTGTCGGCCGTCGGCGGTCATGCCGTCGCCGCGCGCCGCGACGCGGATGATCGTGTCGATATTCGTTTCAGAGGTCATAACGCCGCTCTGGCGGACCGGAGCGCTTCCGCCAAGTCGTCGGCGATGAACGCGGGCCCCAATCGGCAGGCAGCGTCACCGTGGAGCCACACTCCGGCGCAGGCTGCGTCGAGCGGATCGAGCCTTGCTGCCAGCATCGCGCCGATCGCGCCCGCGAGGACGTCGCCGGTGCCGGCGGTGGAGAGCCAGTCGCTGGCGCCCTGCGCGATGCGGACGCGGCCGTCGGGGGCGGCGATCACGGTGTCGGCACCCTTGAAGACGACGATGGCGTTCGCGCGGGTGGCGGCGTCGCGGGCTCGGGTGATCTTGTCGGCATCCGATTTGCCGAAGAGCGCGTCGAACTCGCCGGCGTGCGGGGTGAGGATGACGGGGACCTTCAGCCCCTTGATCCGGTCTGGGTCGAGGAGGCGGAGCGCGTCTCCGTCGATGATCAATGGGTGATCCGAGTCCAGCGCGGCCTCCAGACGGGCCTTGGCGACATCGTCGCGGCCGAGGCCGGGGCCGATGACGAGTGCACCGATCCGGTCGTTGGCGAGGGCGTGCGCCGAGAATGGTGCGCGGACGAGGGCGTGCGGGGGGCCTTGGCTGTCGCCGAGCAGGGTCACGTAGCCGGTGCCCGCGCGCATGGCGGCGAGGGCTGCGAGGTCGGACGCGCCGGACATGGTGCCGGCGATGACTGCGACCATGCCGCGGGTATATTTGTGCGAGTCCGGGCCGGGAGATGGGAGGCTCGGGGCTCTTAGGATTTCGGCCTGGCTGGCGGAAGGTACGCCGATGTCGAGGAGGCGGATGTGGCCGCAATAGCGGGCTGCGGGTTGGAGCAGGTGGGCGGGTTTTACCGCGCCGAGGGCTAAGGTGAGGTTGAAGATGGGGGGTTCACTGAGTGCCTCCCCGGAGTCGGTGGCGAGGCCGCTGGGGAGGTCGACGGCGATGCTGAGTTGCGCGGCATTGGCTAGGGCGTGAAGCCGCCCCACCACAGACCGTTCCCCCGCGGACGCGGGGGCCCAGAGTAAGCCGTTAGGCGAGCCCTTGGAATTTAGCTGGCCCCCCGCGTCCGCGGGGGAACGGCCTGGAGTGGGGACGGGCTCTGCGTCGAGCGGTCGCGTCAGGCCGGTGCCGAACAGCGCGTCGACCAGGATCGGGGCGGGCTTTGCCTCCACCAGCGTTTCGATGGGGCCGGACCACCCTGCCCTCGCCGACCTCGCGGCAGCCGTCTTGGGCTCCGACAACGCCGCGACGCGGACCGCCACGCCCATCTCCGCGAGCACCCGCGCTGCCACATAGCCGTCGCCGCCGTTGTTGCCGGGGCCGCAGAGGATCAGCACCTCGTTCACACCTGCCAACCGGCGGACCGCGTGCGCGATCGCGGTGCCGGCGCGATCCATCAACGTTTCGACCGAGACACCGCCGGCAATCACCGCGTCTTCCGCCGCGCGCATTTCGGCGGCGGTCAGGATGGGCTGGCCTTCGACTCGGATCATGACGTCTTGGCCGCGCCCTTGACGGTAGCGGGAAGGCGGTAGCGGTCGCCGCCCAGCGCGACCTCGATGCCGTCCGCGCCGGTGATCGTGACCTTGGCCACCTCGGCGCCATCCGCCGCGACCACCCCGCGCCCGTCCTGCGTCACCAGCAACCGACGGAACGCGCCGTCGGGATGGCGGACGGTCAGGATCAGGCCATCGCTCCCTTGCGCCTGCTCGACCGTGCAGGTCGACGCGAACGCGGCGTCACCGCGCGCGCAGGCGATGCGGGTGTCGATCGAGGATTCGCTGCGCTGCTGCGCCTCGATCTGCTCGCTGCTCGGCTGCCCTCGCCCGCACGCTGCGAGCGGGAGTGAAAGAAGCACCGCAACAGCCGGTATTCGCTTAGATATCCGCGTAGACATGGGTTTCGGCTGCGGCTCCAGGGTGCGTGACGGCACCCTTGTAGGCCGGGCCGACGGTCTTCGCATAGCGCCACAATGCGCCCGAGCCGTAATCGGTCTTGCGCGGGACCCACGCCGCACGGCGCGCCGCCATCACGTCCTCGGGGACGTCGAGGTCGATGGTGCCGGCCTCGGCGTCGATGTGGATGATGTCGCCATTCTCGACCAGCGCGATCGGGCCGCCGTCCGCGGCTTCGGGCCCGACATGGCCGATGCAGAAACCGCGCGTGCCGCCCGAAAATCGCCCGTCGGTGATCAGCGCGACGCTCTCGCCCATGCCGAGGCCATAGAGAGCGGCGGTGGTCGACAGCATCTCGCGCATGCCCGGGCCGCCCTTTGGCCCCTCGTAGCGGATGACGATGACCTCGCCTTCGTTGATCTCGCGGTTTTCGACGGCGGCGAAGGTGTCCTCCTCGCAATCGAATACGCGGGCCGGTCCGGAGAACTGGAGGCGGTGCATGCCCGCGACCTTCACGATCGCACCTTCGGGAGCGAGGCTGCCGCGCAGGCCGACGACGCCGCCGGTGGGCGTCAGCGGGGTCTTGATGTCGTAGATGACCTTCTGGTCGGGGTTCCACGTCACCTGGTCGATGTTCTCGCCCAGCGACTTGCCGGTCACCGTCAGGCAATCGCCGTTCAGGAAACCGCCGGCGAGCATCGTCTTCATCAGCATGTAGACGCCGCCGGCCTCGTACATATCCTTGGCGACGTACTTACCGCCGGGCTTCAGGTCGGCGATGTACGGCGTCGTCTTGAAGATCTCGGCGACGTCGAACAGGTCGAACTCGATGCCCGCCTCGCTCGCCATCGCGGGCAGATGCAGCGCGGCGTTGGTCGAGCCGCCGGTCGCGGCGACGACACGCGCGGCGTTGATGAACGCCTCGCGCGTGCAGATGTCGCGCGGACGGATATTGTCGGCGAGGCACTCCATGACCTGCGCGCCAGCCGCGACGGCGATCTGTTCGCGCGTGGTATAAGGAGCTGGCACCATGTTGCTGTTCGGGATCGACAAACCGATCGCCTCGGCGACGCAGGCCATCGTGTTGGCGGTGTACTGCCCGCCGCACGCGCCGTGGCCGGGGCATGCGACCTTCTCGATCGCGTGGACTTCGGACAACGGGCACGCGCCGGCGGCGTATTTGCCGACGATCTCGAACACGTCGACGACGGTGACGTCGCGGTCCTGATAGCGACCGGGCAGGATCGAGCCGCCATAGACGAACACCGACGGGATGTTGAGGCGGAGCATCGCCATCATCATGCCGGGGAGCGACTTGTCGCAGCCGGCGAACCCGACGAGCGCATCGTAGCAATGGCCGCGGACCGAGAGTTCGACCGAATCGGCGATGACTTCGCGGCTCACCAGCGAGGCCTTCATACCCTGATGGCCCATCGCGATGCCGTCGGTGACGGTGATCGTGTTGAACCGGCGCGGCATGCCGCCGCCCTGGATGACGCCGGCCTGCGCGGCATCGGCCTGCGCGTCGAGCGTGGTGTTGCAGGGCGCGGAGTTGTTGCCGGCGGAGGCGAGCGCGACGAACGGACGGGCGATCTGCTCCTCGTCGAGGCCCATCGCATAGTAATAGCTGCGATGCGGGGCGCGTTCGGGACCGACGGAGACGTGACGGCTCGGCAGGCGCGATTTATCGAATGTGCGGGTCATGGCGAACGCCTATGTCGCGGGAGGTGGTATTTGCGCAAGAGAGTTGCGTTGATTTTTAGGTGTGAAGGGCCGTGATCTCGTCATCCGTGCGCAGGCGGGTATCCAGAACGGCGATTGTCAGCGGTCTTGTTCTTGAGGTCCGCCGGTATGGGTTCCTGCCGCCTAGGGAATGGCGGGAGCCGCCCCCCTCCCTGGAAGGGAGGGGTTTGGGGGTGGGTCGGCCTGTTGGCTGACGTTGCGCTTGCCAAGCAGCCTACCCACCCCCGGCCCCTCCCTTTCAGGGAGGGGGGCAGAAGCGGTAGCATTTGGCGTTCCGTCAAAGGGTGTCGGAGAACCTCTGAGGCCTTCGCTACGCCGTCCATCGTGAAGGGCTTTTGCAGGCGCGGGGGGGTCGCGGAACTCTGGTGCAGCACCATCGTCACCGCCGGCGGTGGCGAAGACGAAGGGACGCCCTTGGCAGTAAGCGCCTCAGTGACGCTCGTGCTCTTTTTCATCACCGCACACGTATGCCGTCGATTTTGCGGCACGGTGGATGCCGGAACGAGCCCGGCATGACGGTAAATGGACAGCGATTCGTGCTCGTCGCTTAGGTGAGCCAGTATGGGTTCGCCCAACCGCGGGAATCACGAAAACCGCTCCCCTCCCTGGAAGGGAGGGGTTGGGGGTGGGTCGGCCTGTTGGCTGACGCTCCGATCACCAAGCGGCCTACCCACCCCCGGCCCCTCCCTTTCAGGGAGGGGGGCAGAAGGGGCGCGTTCGGCGTTCCGTCGACGACGATTAGAGGCCTTCGAGGGCTTTCGCTACGCCGTCCATCGTGAAGGGCTTTTGCAGGCGCGGGCGGTCGCGGAACTCGGGAGCCACACCGTCGTCGCCGCCGCCAGTGGCGAACACGAAGGGGACGCCCTTGGCCGCCAGCGCCTCAGCGACCGCGGTGCTCTTTTCGCCGCCGCGCAGGTTCACGTCGAGGATCGCGCCGTCGACGCCGCCCTCCTCGATCCGCTTCAAGGCGTCGGCGACGGTGTCGAAGGATCCTGCGACGCCCTTGTCCAGCACCTCGAGGAAATCCTCGAGCATCATGGCGATCAACGGTTCGTCCTCGACGATCAGAATCTGCTGCGGAAGGATCTGCTGGGTAGCGGTCATGACATGCGCATAGTCGGGATTGTTACGACTTGCCAACATCTTGTTCAATTCTTCCCGGGGTCGCCTCAGCGCGTAGCCAGCACGTCCCGCGCCGCTTCGGCGAGTTCCTGTACCGAGAAGGGTTTCGGCAGGAACGAGACGTTGTCGAGATCGATCGATTTGCGCAGTTGTTCCTCCGCATAGCCCGACATGAACAGGATCGGCAGGTCGGGATATTGCTCCCGCACGTGCCGCACCATCGTCGGGCCGTCCATCTGCGGCATGACGACGTCGCTGATCAGCAGGTCGGGGCGACCGTGCTTTGCGAGCACCTCCAGCGCGACTTCGCCGTTCTCCGCGGTGAGCACGGTATAGCCCTGCCGCGACAGCGCGCGTTCGGCGACCGCGCGGACCATGTCCTCGTCCTCGACCAGCAGGATCGTGCCGGTGCCCCACAGATCGACCGGCTTGGGCGTGGGCTTCACCACCGCGGGGCGGGTCGTGGCGGGGGCGGAGTGGACCGGCAGGTACATCGAGAAAGTGGCGCCCTGCCCCGGCTTGCTGTCGGCGAAGATGTAGCCGCCGGATTGCTTGACGATGCCGTAGACGGTCGAGAGGCCGAGGCCGGTGCCCTTGCCGAATTCCTTCGTCGTGAAGAACGGCTCGAAGATCTTGGGCAGCACGTCGGGCGGGATGCCGGTGCCGGTGTCCTGGACGATCAGCGCGGTGTAATCGGCGACGGGCAGGATATCGGACGCCATCTCGCGCACTTCGGACGCGGGGACGGCGCGCGTCGTGATGGTGAGCACGCCGCCGCCGCGTGCGTTCGCCGAGACGATCGCGTCGCGCGCATTGACTGCGAGATTGACGACGACCTGCTCGAGCTGGCCGGGATCGGCACGGACCGGACCCAGATTGCGGCCGTGGGTCATGTCGAGGCGGACGTTCTCGCCCATCAGGCGCTTGAGGAGATTCGACACCTCGGAAACCACGTCGGGGAGCTGGAGGATCTGCGGGCGGAGCGTCTGCTGGCGGGAGAAGGCGAGCAGCTGGCGCGTCAGGCTGGCGGCGCGGTTCGAGTTGGTGCGGACCTGCTGGATGTCGTCGTAATCGCTGTCGCCGGGCGAATGGCGCATCAGCATCAGGTCGCAATGGCCGATGATCGCGGTCAGGATGTTGTTGAAATCATGCGCCACGCCGCCGGCGAGCTGGCCGACCGCCTGCATCTTGGTGGCCTGGGCGACCTCGCGCTTGAGGCGGCTCTCCTCGCTATTGTCCTTGAGGCTGAGCAGCACGGCGGCATCGCCGAGCCCACGTGCGCCAGCGATGGTGAGGGCGACCGGCTCGTCGGGGTGATCCTTGAGGCGGACCGCCATGTCGGCGGAATGCGTCGCGCCGTTGGCGAACTTGCGGATCGCGTCGGCCACCGCGGCCTTGTCCTCGCGGACGACCAAGTCGCCCGGATAGAGCGGCGGGGCGACCGCATTGACGCCGGCCGCGCGCAGGAACGAGTCGTTCATCTGCAGGAAACGGCCGTCGCGGTCGACCAATGCCATCCCGAACGGCATCATGCTGACGAGGCTGCGGACGTGCGCGGAGGCACTGGCGCCGAGCGCGGGCGCGTCCTCCTCGTCGTCGAGCAGGGCGACCAGCACGGGCGCGTCGTCGCCTTCGAGGAACGGGATCTGGAGGACGCGAAGCGGCGTGCCTTCGAGGCCTTCGCGTTCGAACCGGACGAGGCCGCGGCTGTCGGTGATCAGGAACCGGGCGAAATCGCGGCCCTGGATCGAGTCGTATTCGTCGCCGCACGCCCGCGCTCTCAGCACGCGGTTGGCGGCGCGGACGCGGCCATCGGGCGAGAGCAACGCGGCCATGATGCCACTGCCGCCGAGCCGGTCTCCGGTCGGTCCCGCGAGCAGCGCGGCGAGCGTCTCGGCGAGATCGTGCTCCTGCGCGGTGACGAAGCGCCAGACGAGCATGTCGGCGTCGTCGCCGGCGCGGGCGATCTGCGCGGAGAGCTGGATGCCCTGCGTGTTGAGGCGTTCGACCTGCGCGGTGCCGTCGCGCCACGCAGAGCGGCCGGCGTCAGCGAGCGCGGCGATGCCGGCTTCGTCGAGCGGGAGGCCAGGGGGTGTCGGGAAGCCGGCGAACAAGGCTTCGTACGCGTCGTTGGCGCAGACCAGGCGGCCGGCGCGGTCGGTGATGGCGATGGCGTCGGCGCCGGCCTCGGCGACGGTGCGGGTCAGGTCCCAGTCGACGGGGCGCGGGGCGTCCTTGGCGACCGGGTTGAGCAGGCGCCAGGCGATCAGCGCGCCGATGACGATGATGGCGGCCGCGAAGAAACCGGCGGCGGCGATCCAGCTGCCGACGAGCAACAGCACGATCGCCGCGGCGGCAGCGCCCGAGGCGACAGCGACGAGCGCTGCGTTACGGGCGGAGGTGGGTAAAGCGAACGATGCCATCGCGGGGGTCATCCGCTGTTGCGGGGTGAGGCGTCAAGCGGGTTGCGTGGTTTGGGGGTGAGGATGGCACGGCGGACCGCGCGGACTCATCGATCCTCCCCCGCCAGGGGGAGGTGGCGCCGGAGGCGACGGAGGGGGCGGACACGGAGCAGAGGTCGTCGCTTACCGCCCCCTCCGTCAGGCTGAAGCCTGCCACCTCCCCCTGGCGGGGGAGGATTGTCGAACTCGCTCCGGCGAGCCAGCGCAGCCCAACGGTTGCGGTTCCACCGTGAAGGCGAGGTTCAAGGTGGCGGGCGGCCGCCTTTGTGATTCCTGCGCCCCTGCAATGGGGGGGAAGCGGAGTGGGCCGCCAAGCGAGCGACGGCGCCCTTTTCTGCGCCCCTCCCTGGAAGGGAGGGGTTGGGGGTGGGTCGGCCGGTTGGCGTACGTTACGCTTTCCAAGCGGCCGACCCACCCCCTGCCCCTCCCTTTCAGGGAGGGGGGACCGTCGGGGTTTGGGCGGGTTTGGGCGCCTTCTTCTCTGAGTGCTGTTCCCCACTCTAGCAGGGAATCAGATCACCAGATCCGGACGCGCTGCTCCGGCGTCAGGTACAGCTTCTGGCCCGGTGTCGGCTTGTACGCCGCGTACCAGGGGTCGAGGTTGCGCACGACCCACGCACGCTGCTGCGACGGCGAGTGCGGATCGGTCAGCAACCGGTTGCGAAGGTTCGCTTCGCGGTAGTTGCGGCGCCACACCTGCGCCCAGCCGAGATAGAAGCGCTGGTCGCCGGTGAAGCCGTCGAGCACCGGCGCGGCCTTGCCGCCTAGCGCCGTGTGGTAGGCATCGTACGCCACCGTGAGGCCAGCGAGATCGGCGATGTTCTCGCCCATCGTGAGTTGCCCCTTCACGTGCATCCCTGGGAGAGGCTCGTAGGCGTCATATTGCGCGCCGAGCTTGCCGGTGAGCGCGTTGAAGCCGGCGATGTCCTTGGGCGTCCACCAGTCGGTGAGCTGGCCCTTGGCGTCGTACTTCGAGCCCTGGTCGTCGAAATGATGGCTCAGTTCGTGGCCGATCACCGCGCCGATGCCGCCGTAATTGACCGCGTCGTCGGCCTTCGGATCGAAGAACGGCGGCTGCAGGATCGCGGCGGGGAAGACGATCTCGACC
>Ga0265296_1002118_pt1 | contig 20649 bp, 22 predicted proteins | sample MunlanPumphouse1_FD_189073 | JGI IMG/M metagenome (GOLD analysis project Ga0265296, IMG submission 189073) | Groundwater microbial communities from a municipal landfill in Southern Ontario, Canada - Pumphouse #1 | ecosystem: Environmental > Aquatic > Deep subsurface > Groundwater | place... | reverse complement strand
GTCGATCGGCACGCCAGCTTCCTTCCGTTCCGAGTAGCGATCGACGAGCTGGACCGCATGAGGGCGCAGCAGCACCGTGAACCGCACCAGTTCCTCCATTACGTCGACAATCCGGTCATAGTAGCTGCACGGCTTCATACGCCCGGCATCGTCGAACTCGTTGAACGCCTTGGCGACGCTCGACTGGTTCGGGATCGTGACCATGCGCATCCAGCGGCCCAGCACCCGCAGCGTGTTGACGCTGTTGAACGACTGCGACCCCGCCGACACCTGCATGACCGCCAGCGTGCGCCCCTGGGTTGGGCGCATCCCGCCCATCGACAGCGGCAGATGATCGATTTGCAGCTTCATGATGCCGGTAATCTGGCCGTGCCGTTCGGGGCTGCACCACACCTGACCTTCCGACCACAGCTACAGTTCACGCAGCTCGTGGACGGCCGGATGGTCGTCGCCGGTGACCTGATCGGGCAACGGCAACGCCGAGGGATCGTAAATGCGCGTTTCGCATCCGAAGAATTGCAGCAGTCGAGACGCTTCCTCGACACACAGCCGCGAGAATGACCGCTCGCGCAAGGAACCGTAGAGCAGAAGGATTCGTGGCGGTGGATCACTAGCGCCGAAGCCAAGAGCAGGCCGTTCGATCGCGTAGCGCCGATCAAGCGCGGGCAGATGGTCGGGGTCGGAGGGTGTTCGTACAGGCATCAGGCGGTTCGTGGTCCCAAAAGGATGATGCAGGTGCCGATCAGACAGAGAGCCGCTCCGCCGACATCCCAGCGATCGGGCCGCACGCCCTCGACGGTCCAGAGCCAGGCAAGCGATGCGCAGATGTAAATGCCGCCGTAAGCGGCATACGCCCGTCCCGCGGCATTGCTGTCCACGCGGGTCAGGAGCCATGCGAACAGGATCAGTGAGACGACGCCGGGAGCAAGCCACAAGGGTGACTTTCCCATGCGAAGCCATGCCCAGAAGGCAAAGCATCCGGCGATCTCGGCAAGCGCCGCGCCGATGTAGATCAGGGCTGTCATCCGATCGTGATCCTCAATGCCAAGGCGGCAAGCGTGACCAGCAACACCGGCACGGTGAGCGTCACGCCAACACGGAAGTAATAGCCCCATCCGATCCGCACACCTTTCTGGCCGAGGACGTGAAGCCATAGCAGCGTCGCGAGAGAGCCGATCGGCGTCAGCTTGGGGCCGAGATCGCAGCCGATGATATTTGCATAGATCATCGCTTCCTTCACCGCGCCCGTGGCTTGGGTGGCGTCGATCGATAGCGCGCCCACCAGCACGGTCGGCATGTTGTTCATCACCGATGACAGGACGGCCGCGATCACGCCGGTGCCGAACGCCGCGCCCCACACGCCGCTTTGAGCGGTGCGATCGAGCAGGACGGCCAGATGGTCGGTCAGGCCCGCGTTCCGCAGGCCGTAAACGACTAGGTACATGCCGAGAGAGAAGATCACGACCTGCCACGGCGCGCCGCGCAGCACCTTGCCGGTTGGGATCACATGGCCCCGCCCCGCGATCACCAGCAGGAGGATCGCGCCGGCAGCGGCGACGGCGCTGACCGGCACGCCGAGGGGTTCGAGCAGGAAGAACCCTGCGAGCAACAACGCCAACACGATCCATCCGGCGCGGAAGGTCGCGACGTCGCGGATCGCTTCGCGGGGCGCACGCAGCGCGCCCACGTCATAGTCTTCCGGTAAGTCGCGCCGGAAGAACAGCAGCAGCGCGCCGAGCGTGGCGACGATCGATACCAGGTCAACCGGCACCATTACGGACGCATATGTGCCGAACCCGATCTTGAAGAAGTCGGCCGACACGATGTTGACGAGATTCGACACGACCAGCGGCAGGCTGGCCGTGTCGGCGATGAACCCGGCCGCCATGACGAACGCGAGCGTCGCCTTGTCCTTGAAGCCTAGTGCCCGCAGCATGGCGATGACGATCGGCGTCAGGATCAGCGCGGCGCCGTCATTGGCGAACAACGCGGACACCGCCGCGCCGAGCAGAACGATCAGTACGAACAGCCGGCGACCATGCCCCCGGCCCCAGCGCGCGACGTGGAGCGCCGCCCATTCGAAGAATCCGGCTTCATCAAGCAGCAGGCTGACGATGATGATAGCGACGAACGTCGCGGTCGCGTTCCAGACGATTCCCCACACCACCGGCACGTCGGAGAGCGAGACGACCCCGACGAGCAGCGCGATCGCTGCGCCCCCCAACGCGCTCCACCCGATTCCGAGGCCCTTGGGCTGCCAGATGACGAACGTGATCGTTGCAACGAAGATGGCGAGGGCGAGCAACATCAGGGGATGCGCTGACCCGAGGCGTCCACGACCTGTTCGCCGTCTTCCTTGGCAAACGCACCCTGTTGCGGCTCGGGCAGTAGATCGAGGACCGCTTCGGAAGGTCGGCACAGCTTCACGCCGAGCGGCGAGACGACCAGCGGCCGGTTGATAAAGACCGGATGCGCCGTCATTGCGTCCACCAGAGCGTCGTCAGACAATGACGTGTCGCCCAGGCCCATCTCCGCATAGGGCGTGCCCCTCTCACGCAGCAGATCGCGGGGCGTCATACCGGCACGATCGATCAGCTCGACCAGCAGTGCACGCGAGGGCGGCGTCTTCAGATATTCGACCACATGCGGCTCGATGCCCGCATTGCGGATCATCGCCAGCGTGTTGCGCGACGTGCCGCACTCGGGGTTGTGATAGATCACGATATCGAAGGCCGTGCTCTCGGTGGTCATTTCGCGTCCTTTCAGCAGCAGGGGGTGAGTTCGGCTAGGAGCGGCGCGCACAGTTCAGGCGAACCGGCGCAGCAATCCTTGACGAGGAACAGCGTCAGCGCGCGCAGCCCGTCCAGATCGGCCCGGTAGATGATCGAGCGGCTATGCCGTTCGGAATGGACTAGACCGGCACGCGCGAGAATACCAAGGTGCGCTGACATAGTGTTTTGCGGGACGTTGAGCTGACGAGCTATATCACCCGCAGCCAAGCCATCAGGTTCATGGCGCACCAGCACCCGGAAGGTATCAAGGCGGGTGCCCTGCGCGAGCGCGCCCAAGGCGGAGATTGCTAATGAGTTTTCCACATATCCAGCATAACGGATGCGTGAGTTTTGGCTAAGAGTTTCCTGCGGCCTATGGGTACGACCCCTACGATCACGTCATGAGCAGCAAGGCCTATCCTGCATTCCGGATTTTGCGATATTCCGCCTTCTTCCTGATGGCGCTGATGTTGCTTGTCCGGCTCGGGCCGCTCTGTGAGACGATGGCGATGGCGATGGCGGCGACACCCGCTGCATCCGCGATGATCGATTGTGCCAGTGAATCTAAACAAAACCCGGCCAAGAAAATCCCACCGTCCGCCTGTGCCATGCCTTGCGCGGCGGTTGCTGGCGAAAGCGTCGAGCCAATCAAATCGATATTGTTCGGCAGGCTGGCCCCATATTCCCGGGAGCAAGCTACCCTTTTCGGCCAAACCAGCGCACCGCGACACCCCCTCCGCAAATCGTGTGAACCCGATCAATTTCACATGCTAATTTCCGGAGAATACCAATGACCAAGTTCAAGTTCATCAGCGCCGCTTTCGCCCTCACGCTCGCGACCGGCGCTTTCGCGGCCGTGGCGAACTGTTGCACCGACATGGCGTGCTGCAAGGATGGCGCTGACTGCTGCGATCATGGGGACAAGGCCAAGGGCGGCGACCATGCCGGCCACGCCATGCCGAACATGAAGTAACAAGTTAGCGGGGGGCGGTTGTCCGCCCTCCGCCATTCAATCCTTGCCAGTGGTGCGAGGGGCAGGCCGCTGCATTCGCGGCCCCCGTTTTACCCCCTCGCGCCACGGGCGCATCGTCGAGGGCAGTGAAAGGCACAGCGTTGCCGCTCTCCCGCGGATCGCATCCTGCGTCCGCCCCATGTCGCGCGCTATCTGGCCGACCGTCTGGCGTGCGTCGATCCGCTTGCGCAGTTCGACGTCTGTCTCGTCCGACCAACGCTGGCCATAGTTATGGGTCAACTTCCGGGATTCCATGGCGGGTAAGGCTGATAATCTTTCTTAAATCGATTTTCGCTCAGCGGGTATGGCCATCGCGCTTGCGAAGGTCATTATGCAAAGTTGTCGCGGCAATAGCTGCATGGCCCATGGCGACGCTTATCTGATCCAGCGACATGACGATGTCACCAGCAGCATAAACGCCCGAAATGCTGGTGCGCTGTTTGGTATCGACCACGATGCAGCGATCGTCGCTCAGCTCGGCACCGAGCTGCTGCGCAAGGGCGTTACTGCTGTCCGAACCGAGCGCTGGGTAGATCGTGTCAAACTGCAATTCTGTCTCATCGGCCAGACGCAGCGTGACGTGTTCTTCAGAGAATTCGATTTGGTCGAGCGCACTTGGCGCGACAGCGATACCTGCCTCCTCCAGCGCCCCGCGGTCGCAAGCCTCAAGTTCGAAATCCTCGTGCGCCACTAGCGTTATTCGGTCGGAGAACGTACGGAGAAACAGCGCCTCGGCGACGCCATGCGTGTCCGCGCCGATGACGCCGATAGCCTGGCCAGTCGCTTCATAACCGTCGCAGATCGGGCAGTAGCGCAGCAGGCCGCGATCCAGCGCGTCGCGATGGACCGCAGCGTCGATCGAGGGGCGTCGGTTCTCGACTCCCGTTGCGATCAGGATCGATCGCGCGAACAGGGTTATCCCAGCCCCGTGAGCGTCGAAGTCATCGGCGTTTTGTGCCACCGTGTCGATGCGACCGGTCACGATCGTAGCACCGTAGCGTTCGGCCTGTTCGCGCATCCGGTGTAAAAGGTCTTCACCCGCAATCCCGTTCGGAAAACCGGCGTGGTTGTGCGAACGCGGTATCCATTTCGCCCGGCTGTTTCCCTCATCGACCACGATAACGCGCCGATGATAGCGTGTGAGGTAGATCGCGGCGGTCAATCCTGCTGGCCCCCCGCCGATGATGAGCGCATCGCATCGATATTCCGTCACGCCACCCGGCCCATCGGAGCCCGAGTGGGCAATGGGGCACAGGGGTAGCGCAGCGTCATCGGAATGACTGCGAGCCATCATCAGGAGCCCTTTCCGGCAGCTCGACGCTCGGCAAGCCAGGCCCGCATCGTCGTGATCTCGGCCTGTTGTGTTCGGATCACCTCCTCCGCCATTTCCCGAATTTTCGGATCGGTGCCGTTGGCGATCTCGGCACGCGCCATCTCCACTGCACCTTCGTGATGCGGGATCATGCCGCGCAGGAAGTCGGTGTCCGGATCGCCGGTCGATGGCATGACCATGCTTGTCTTATCGTGCGCAGGGTTCGCCCCGTGGATCGCGTCCTTGGCATGCTGCACGTTCGATCCATGGATCGCATCGGTCGGACCGGATTCATTCGACGTGAATTGGTACGAAGGCTTCTCGGCCGAACACGCGGACAGGGCCGCAGCCACGCCCAAAATAAGCCAGCGTGCATTGATTATCGACATTTCATTCCCCTTGCTGGATCGATTGCGGCGCACGTCGGCGCCGTTTGAGGTCAGGCTCGTCACATCGCGATTTCCTCAATGAGGAGGAGCGAGAGGAAGCCGACGAAGAACATTGCGCTGATGAGCGGCGTGTCTGGCTTCTCGTGTGCTTCGGCCAACAGCTCTTCAGTGACGAGAAACAGGAGCGCCATGAGGCCGAAGCACAGGAAGCCCGCGACTACCGGAGGCGACAGGCCAGCGACAGGGATCGCCAGCAATGCGCCGATCGGCAGCAGCAGCGCGAGCGCCGTCACGGTGAGGATGATCTTGAGTTTCGAGGTAATGGATTCGGCGAGTTCCGTTGTCAGCGTTACACCTAGGAACAGCACCTCCAGCGTGAGCGCGACGGTGAGCAGGACGCCCGCCTTGGCACCGGCGACGAACGCAAGGCCCAGCACCAGCCCGTCGACGACGATGTCGATCCCGACCGCCGATATCAGCGTGACCGGTCCCGCAGCGCGGGCTTCGTACGCCTTGAGCCCCAGCATGACCGCGACCCCCGCTGAGCCGCCGATGAAGGTTGCCAGCGGTGAGCCAGCATGCAGCACTTGGGGCAGGATTTCGGTTGCCGCAGCGGCGAACACGACACCGGCAGCGAGGTGCTGCATCGCGGATATAAAGGCGTCGCCGGGCCGACGCCATATCGCAAAGATGCCGCCTAGGATCACGGCAAGCACCGGAATGATCGTATAGGTCAGCGCCAGCATGATTTTCCCCTGAACGACAGATGCTCGTTGATGCCTTGCTTGCCGATCCGCTCGAGATGGAGCCGATCTTGGCCGATCATGACCGTCAGCCGTCCATCGGCAGTCCGGACCTGCGCGCGTGGCACAGTCAGTTGCTCACGATCTTCCCGCGTCGCACCGATGAGGTCGACGACGAAGGTATTGGCACTCAGACCGGTCACGATCGACGTTCTATCTTCACAGGTGAAGACATGCATCTGCATCTCGGAACCGGCCGACAACGTGTTGTGCGTATCGGCGTCGTCATCCTGCCGAACGGGCGAGCAGGCGCCCGCCAGCACGACGATCAAAGCCATGACCGCCCGCCAACCCCACACGCTCTTCGGCTTGGCCGTATGCGCAGGCGCAGGGAACTGAGTCATCCAAGGGGCATGCTCATAATGTCCTTGTAGGCTGACAGGAGCTTGTTCCTGACCTGAAGCGTCGCCTCGAAGGACACCGAAGCGCGGTTCTGCATCAGCGCCACGGTGGCGATATCGGTGGTCTCGCCACGCTCGTAGCGGTCGGTAGCGACGTCCTCGGCCTCCTGTGCCGCGTTCACCTTGCCGACGATGCCCTTCAGGGTGTCCCCAAACGTCGCCGGCGCGTCGGTCCGCGGCACGGTCGAAACCGCCCCAGGTGTCGTGGCTGGTGGCGTCAGGCGGTTGAGCGTCTGACTGCGCGCAAGGATCTGCGCACGGACGGCAAGGACACCGGACACGGTGGGATCGGACATCACGAACACTCCTTTCTAACCTGCGGAGACCGCATGCGATGGATGCGGTCTCCTGGGCATCAGGCGGTCTGCGTCGTGGCGAACCGATCGCGATAGGCGAGCAGACGCAACGCGTTTACGACCACGAGCAACGTCGACCCTTCGTGCATGGCGACGGCCGCTCCGATCCCGAGACCGAAGATCGTCGCAGGGACCAGGATCGCCACCACGCCCAAGCTGACAAAGACGTTCTGCCGGATGATCGATCGGGTCTGTCGCGACAGGCCGACCGCGAACGGCAGATGGGCCAGATCGTCCGCCATCAGCGCTACATCGGCGGTCTCCAGCGCTACGTCTGACCCCGCCGCGCCCATCGCGATCCCAACGGTCGCATTGGCCATCGCGGGTGCGTCGTTTACGCCGTCGCCGACCATCGCGACCTTGCCGTCACCGCGCAGCTTCTTGATCGCCTCGACCTTGTCTTCCGGCATCAGGTCGCCCCACGCTTCGTCGATGCCGACCTCGCGCGCAATCGCATCCGCGACCGCTTGATTATCGCCCGAGATCATAATCATACGGGTGATGCCGAGGGTGCGCAGCGTCGCCAGTGTCGCCTTGGCGGCAGTCCGCGGCGTGTCCATCAGCCCGATGACCCCCAGATCCACCTCGCCGCGTCGCACGACCATCGTCGTCCGCCCGCCCGCACGGAGCCGTTCGACTGCGGCCATCGTTTCATCGGTCAATGCGGCGATGCCGTCCTTGCCGAACATCTCGGCCTTGCCGATCGTTACCGGATCGCCCTCCAGCGTCGCGCGGACGCCGCGGCCGGTCAGGCTTTCCAGATCGCTCGCCTGTGGCAACGCGGCGTCGTTCAGGCGTGTCCTGCCGTCCTTGACGATCGCCGCGGCGAGAGGGTGATCGCTCAGGGCCTCCACGGCGACGGCCGTCGTGAGCAGCCGGTCCTCGGCGATGCCCGTCATCGCGACGACATCGGTGATTTTGGGCTGGCCTTCTGTTAGCGTGCCGGTCTTGTCGAAGGCGATGGCGGTCAACGAACCGAGGTTCTCCAGCGGCCCACCGCCCTTCACCAGCACACCCCCGCGCGCGGCGCGGGCGACACCCGACAGGACTGCGCTTGGTGTCGCGATCGCCAGCGCGCACGGGCTAGCGGCGACGAGGACCGCCATCGAGCGGTAGAAGCTGTCGCGGAAGGGTTCGTCGACGACGACCCAGGCGAACAGCAGCAGGACGGCGAGGCCCAGCACGACGGGCACGAACACCCGTTCGAACCGATCGGTCATACGCTGCGTCGGCGACTTCTGCGTCTCGGCCTCGCTGACCATCTTCACGACTTTGGCGAGCGCGCTGTCAGTCGATAGGCGCGTGACCTCGATCTCGATCGCGCCGCTGCCGTTGATTGTGCCGGCGAACACGCGACTGGCGGCGTCGACGCGGTCGGGATTGGCCCGCGCCTGGTCCGTATCGGTGACTGCGGTCTTGTCGACCGGGATACTTTCGCCCGTCACTGGCGCCTGGTTGATGCTGCTCGAACCCAGCGTCAGGAATCCGTCGGCAGGCAACCGTGCATTTGGTTTGACCACGACAATGTCGCCGACCACCAGCGTGTCGACGGATATCTCGCTGATCTTGCCTTCGCGGCGGACGAGGGCGGTTTTCGGTGCCAGCTCGGCCAGAGCCTCCATCGCCCGCTTGGCGCGACCCATCGCATAATGTTCGAGCGCGTGGCCGAAGCTGAACAGGAACAGCAGCAGCGCGCCTTCCGCCCAGGCGCCCAGCGCGGCTGCGCCCGCCGCGGCGACCAGCATCAGTGTGTCGATCTCGAACCGGCGCATCCGCAGATTATCGATCGCTTCGCGGACGGTAAAGAAACCGCCCAGCACATAGGCGGTCAGGTAGCAGGCGAGCGGCAGCCACGATGGCGCCCCGGCGACCAGCTTCTCGATCGCGAAGCCGATGCCGAGAACGGCACCGCAGCCCAATGCGAAGAACAGCTCGGTATTCGGCCCCAGGATGCCGCCATGATTGTGGTTATGCCCCTCCTTGCCGTGATCGTGCTCGCCGGGGCCATGGTCATGGCCGGCGTGATCGTCGCTAGCGGCCTGCGGGACGGCTGCTTCGCGCTCGACGACGGTGCCGCGGATCGTAGATTCGTCGGTCTGTTCCCGGTCGAACTCGACCCGCACCCGGCCACTTGCAGCAACCTCGGCCTCCAGAACGCCGGACACAGCCTTCAATCGATCGCTAAGGGTGCGGGCGCGCCGCTGATGCATCGTGCCGATGTCGAATACGGCATGGCCGTAGCGCTCACCTATCTGCGCGCCCGCGCCGGTCGCGACCTCGCGAATACGGGATAGCGGGAGCTGGTCCGGATCGTAATGGATGCACAGTTGCGCCGGCGCCTCGCCACTGGCGGGGACGACGTGCGCTTCGCTGACGCCCTCGCGGTCCGCCAGCCGTTGAACAAGCCGCGCGACGCAGGCGTCAGCCGCATCCGGGACGTCGGGCAGGACGACGGCGAGGTCGAGCCTGGTCTTCTCAGCCATTCTGATTGTCCTTGTTTTTGCGCGCGTCCTGTTTCGCGTCACGCAGGATCTTGATGCCGCCCCACAATTGGATGGCGGCTGTCGCCAGCCCGACCACGAGGTCCGGCCAGTTCACGCCCAACCACATGACAAGGACGCCAGCGACGACGATCCCGCCGTTCGAGATGAAGTCGTTGAGGCTGAAGGTCGTCGCCGCGCGCAGGTTGACGTCCTTGTTCTCCAGCTTTTGCAGGAGGCGCAGACACAGATAATTGATGATGCCAGCGACAATCGACATGCCGATCATAGTCGGGCCGATCGGATCGCTGCCCTGGGTAAAACGCCGCGCGACATCGATGAGGACCGCGACCGCGAACAGGAGCAGCATGATGCCGGACACCCTGGCCGCAGCTTGCTTCCAGCGTGCGCCGCGGCTCAACGCAACAAGGCTGAGCCCATATACCGCGGCATCGGAGCCGTTATCGAGGCCATTGGCGATCAGCGCACTGGAATCACCGAACAGTCCTGTGGCGACGAACGCCAGTGCAAGCCCGGCATTGAGGATCAGGACGATCCAGAGCGTACGTCGCTGGCGATCCGTCCCGCTGGTTTTAGATACAAGATTGCTCATAGGCTTGTCGCTTTCTCACAAAGCACGGGGCGTTTGCCGGGTGCCTCGATCTTGATCTGGTTGCCCGAGAATGTCGCGCTTTCCGCATCGCCGACATACTGGAGACCTTGCAACGGCGCGGTTAGAACGACCGCAGGTGCATTCGCATCGCGCCGTAACTCGACTGTGAGCCCTTGATCCTTGAAGTCGACCAGAAGCGTCTGGTTATCGTCGCATCGATAGGGGTGACGGCCGGGTGTCCTGCTGGTCACCGCAGTGTCCGCAGCGTGGATCTCCTGCTCGGTCGGTGGACCCTTCCGGGGCTCCTCGGAACAGCCTGCCAACACCAGCACGATGCCCATGCCAAAACCCAAGCCAAGATGATGCATCGTCATCGCTGCCTCCGTGCCCCAGTGCGCGCAGGTCCAGTCCGGCTATTGGAAACCGGCACCGCCGACAGGCGCCGAAGCTGGCGATCGAGGCACCTGTCCGACTGCACGAGGCTTGCTTGAAGCCTGCGGCGCATCAGTGCCCAGAGCGGACGACCCAAGATGCCTGAGAAGCGCAGGCTATGGCGCAGGCGGGTTCCAGCGGGATCGCTTTCCAGCGCGTAAGATTCCTCGAACAGCAAGAACCTGGCGACGCCCGCCGTCCATGCGAACGCCAGCGGCTTATCGACGCGGATGATATCCGCCTTGGCCGTCACCGGCTTGTCGAGTCCGCCGATGCGGAACGTGTAGTTGGCATCACCGCCGCAGACCGCGGCACCGGAAAGCTGGATGAACGGCTTCCACTGCGGGTGGCCGGCGAAGTCCGTGAGGACCGTCCAGACACGCAGCGGGGATACGGAGAGTGTCGTTACATTGTCGATCGTCGTCATGAGCGAGCCCCCTTTCTTGAGGCGTGGGGGAGGGCACGACCGCCCTCCCCCACGATCATGCGGGTTGCGGGAGCGGTGAGGTATCGTCCGTGTCGTCGACCTTGACCGCCTGCTGCCCGAAGCGGGCGTAGAGCGTCGGCAGCACGAACAGCGTCAGCAGGGTCGCCGAGATCAGCCCGCCGATGACGACGGTTGCGAGCGGCTTTTGCACTTCCGCGCCGGCCCCGCTCGCGAACGCCATCGGCACGAAGCCGAGACTTGCGACGAGCGCGGTCATGACGACGGGGCGTAATCGCTGAAGGGCACCCGTATGCGCCGCTTCGGCGCGGTCCATGCCGGAACGGATCAGGTCCTGCACCGAACTGACCATGACAAGTCCGTTGAGGACCGCGATGCCCGACAGCGCGATGAACCCCACCGCGGCCGAGATCGAGAAGTCCATGCCGCGCAGGAAGAGCAACAGGACGCCGCCCACCAGCGCGAACGGCACCCCTGTAAACACGATCGCCGCATCGCGCACCGATCCCAATGCCCCGTAGAGCAGGAACAAGATCAGCACGAAGCAAGCCGGCACCACGAGCTGGAGCCGCTGGCTGGCTGACTCCAGATTCTCGAACTGCCCGCCCCATTCGAGGTAACTGCCCGCCGGCAGGCGTACCCCACTCGACACGGCGGCCTGTGCATCCGCCACCACGCTGCCGACATCGCGCCCGCGCACGTTTGCCTGGACGACGACACGGCGCTTGCCGTTCTCGCGGCTGATCTGGTTGGGCCCGTCGACGACGCCGATATCGGCGACGCTGGACAGCGGCACGTAACCACCGCCGGCTACAGGCACCTGCACCTGTTCGAGAAGCCCCAGATTGGCGCGCTCTGCATCGGACAGACGGATGACGACCGGGAAACGCCGGTCGCCCTCGAAGATCATGCCGGACTCGCGTCCTCCGAGCGTGGCGGTGATGGTGTCCTGCACGTCCTGGGCAGTGACGCCGACCCGCGCCATCGCGTCACGATTCACCCGAATGTCGAGCATCGGGAGCCCCGTCGTCTGTTCGACCTTCACGTCCGCCGCGCCTTGCGTCTTGCGCAGGACGCCGGCGATCTGTTCGGCAGTGCGGTTCATACTGGCGAAGTCGTCGCCGAACACCTTGACCGCGATATCGCCGCGCACGCCGGCGATCAGCTCGTTGAACCGCATCTGGATCGGCTGCGTGATCTCGTAGGCGTTGCCGGGAAACTGCGCGAGCTTGGTCTCCAGCCGCTCGACCAGCGCGGCTTTCTCCAGCTTGGGATCGGGCCATTCGTCATGCGGCTTCAGGATGACGAACATATCGGTCGCGTTGGGCGGCATCGGGTCCGAGGCCAGCTCGGCGGTGCCCGTCTTCGAGAAGACGAACCGCACCTCGGGCTGTTTCGACACCATTCGTTCGATCGGCACCTGCATCGCCTGGCTTTGCTGCACCGACGTCGCCGGAATGCGCAGCGCCTGGATCAATAAGTCGCCCTCGTCGAGCTGGGGGAGGAACACCTGCCCGAGCGTCGTGAAGGCGAGCGCCGCCAGTACGAGGCTGACCACGCCGGCACCGATGGTGATCGACGGCCGCTTCATCGCCTTTTCCAGACCCGGTTCGTAGCGCTTCTTCAGCCACGAGATGATCCGCCCGTCCTCCTCGTTGACCTTCCGCGACAGCCAGATGGCAATCGCCGCAGGTACGAAGGTCAGCGACAGAACAAAGGCAAAGAGCAGCGCGATGATGACGGTCAGCGCCATCGGCACGAACGTCTTGCCTTCCACGCCGGTCAGCGTGAGCAAAGGCACGTACACGAGGATGATGATCGCCTGCCCATATACGGACGGCCGGATCATCTCTCGCGCTGCGGTCGCGACCGCATCCAGCCGCTCCTTGACGCTTAGCAGCCGGCCTTCGTGATGCTGTTTTTCGGCAAGACGCCGCAGGGCATTCTCGACGATGATGACCGCGCCGTCGACGATCAGCCCGAAGTCGAGCGCACCCAGACTCATGAGGTTTGCTGACACCCCGAGCCGAAGCATACCGAACCCGGTGAGCATCATCGTGACCGGGATGACCGCGGCAGCTATTAGCGCCGCACGGAAGTTGCCGAGCAGCAGGAACAGCACGACGATGACGAGCAGCGCGCCTTCGGAGAGGTTCTTGGCGACCGTTTTGATCGTCGAATTGACCAGCGCGGTACGATCCAGCACCGGCTGCACCACCACATCAGGTGGCAGCGAGGCGTTGATAGTTTTCAACCGGTCGGCGACCGCGGTCGCCACGTTGCGGCTGTTCTGGCCGATCCGCATGATCGCGGTGCCGACGACGACTTCGGTGCCGTTCTCCGACGCCGAGCCCATCCGGATCGCCTGCCCCGTGCGGACGTTGGCGACTTGGTCAAGAGTAATGGGGATACCGTCACGGGTGGCAACGACGGTGCGCGCCAATTGGTTCGCATTGCGCACCAGCGCGTCCGACCGGACCGCCAATCCTTCACCGTTGCGATTGACGAACCCCCCTCCGACGCTGGTGTTGTTCTTTTCAAGCGCGGTGCCAAGATCTGTCAGTGTAATCTTGAGCGACGCCAGTTTCTGCACGTCGGGGACGACAAGATATTGCTTGGCGTAGCCACCGATCGAATCGATGCCCGCCACGCCGGGTACGTTCTTGAGCAGAGGCGTGACGATCCAGTCCTGCGCGGTCCGCAGATAGGTCGCCTTATCTTCAGGCGTAGTCAGCCGCTCGCCTTCCGGTGTGATATAGCTGCCGTCAGGTTGCTGCCCCGGCTCGCCAGCGCGGTGCTTGTCGTCCTTTCGGTGTTCCAGCCGGACAGTCCACATATAGACCTCGCCCAACCCGGTCGCGATCGGCCCCATCTCTGGGTTCACGCCATCGGGCAGGCTTTCCGCGACGCCCTGCAACCGTTCGCCGACCTGTTGGCGGGCGAAATAGATGTCGGTGGATTCGTCGAAGACCGCGGTGATCTGCGCGAAGCCGTTGCGGCTGAGTGAGCGGGTATTGTCGAGGCCGGGGATGCCGGCGAGCGCGGTTTCGATCGGGAACGACACCTGCTTCTCGACCAGCTCGGGCGAGAGCGCGGGCGCGCGAACGTTGATTTGCACCTGATTGTTGGTGATGTCCGGCACCGCGTCGATCGGTAGCCGGGAGAGCGAAAAGGCGCCGATGACGGCGACGATGGCGGTGAGGAGCAGGACGAGCCAGCGCTTCTCAACCGCCCAATTGACGATGCGAGCGATCATGACATCAATCCTCGTGCGCCGCTTCGCCCTTGCCGAGTTCGGCCTTGAGCGTGAAGCTGCCGGTGGTGGCGATCTGCTCCTGGCCGGTCAGGCCCGAGCGGATGATGACGGTATCGCCGGCCGCGTCGCCGAGCGTGACCGGGGTCGACTGGAACCCCTTGGCCGTACGGACGAAAACGACTGATTTGCCTTCGACCGTCTGCACTGCCGTCGTCGGCACGCGGACCGCATTGCTGCCTCCGCTACCGCTGAGTTGGACCGCAGCGGTGACGGGCTCGCCGACGCGCCACTGACCGCCACCATTGTCGAGCGTCGCGATGACCGGCACCTGCCGTGTCTGCGGATCGAGGGCTGGCGACACGAAACTGATTCGAGCGCTCGCCTGCCGCCCCGGCGCCGTCACGGTAACAATATTACCTGGCTTCACCCGGCCGGCATCTTCTGGCCTGAGGTTGAGCGCCAGCGACACCCGGCTGAGATTGGCGATGCGATAGAGTTCGCTGTCTGCTGCGACCGTCTGCCCTAGCACGACCGGTCGGGCGATGACCTGACCGCCGATCGGCGCGACGATGCCGAGCCGGTTGAGCCCGCCCCCGCCCCCGCCCGCTGCCGACACCTGGCTCTGCGCCTGCCGGTAGGCGATACGTGCTTCGATTGCCGCGGTGCGCGCGGCGATCAAATCCTGCTCGGGCGACACGCGCTGCGCGAACAGCCGCTGCTCGCGGCTGAGATTGGAGTTGGCAAGCGCGAGCCGGGCACGCGATGCCTCGACCTCACCCTTGAGCTGTGCGGCCTCGCGGCTTTCGATGACGGCGATCGTCTGCCCGCGCCCGACCGATTGGCCGAGGTTGCGCGTGAGTGCCACGACACGCCCGCCGATTGCGGCCGAAACGACCTGCGTCCCCTGCGGGTCGCCCTCAATCGTCGCCGGCAGTTCGATCGTCCCCGCACCGCCCGTGAGCGGGCGACCGATCTGGACGCCCGCCGCGGTGATCTGGTCCGCCGAGAGCGTTACCGCACCCTCATCGGCATGGGCGGCTTCGTTACCGCCGGCTTCGGCACCTGCGCTGGTTTCGTTTCCGGCAGTCTCGTTGCCGCCTTCGGAGCTGCTGCCACAGGCCGCGAGCAACAGGGCAAGGCCGAACGGCAGAACGCCGCCCGTCAGGATGGTCTTCATCGGTCGGTTCCCCCGGTGTTGGTGGTCGGCGCAGGCGCGGTCAGCCGCTCCAATCGCGCACGGGCATTCTGATAGTTGGCGAGCGCGTCGATCGCGGCGACGCGCGTCTCGGCGAGCGTGCGTTCGGCATCGAGGAGATCCAGCTGGCCGAACTTGCCCTCGCGGTAGCCGATCCGCGCGATCCGCGCGGCCTCTGCTGCTGCTGCCAGCGCCGGCCCGACCGCAGCGCGCGCGGTCGTTGCCGCATTGGCGGCTTCGGCTTGCGCGTCGGTGATCGCCTGCTCGACGTCGAGCGCGGTTACGCGCCGCACCGCTTCGGCGCGCGTCCGCTCCGCCGTCGCCTGCGCGATGGCGGCGCGGCCGTTGTTGAAGAGCGGGATCGGGATCGAGATCGCGAACACCGCGGCGGTATCGTTCGTCGCTTCCAGCCGTCGGAGCGCCGGTCCGACGTTGATGTCGGGTACGCGGTTGGCGCGCGCGAGCCTGATGCCGGCATCGGCGATGGCAAGATCGGCATCCGCCGCCGCCAGCGCCAGCGTGCCGGCAGTCTGTAGCGGTGCTGCAGGGCCGAAGGTCGCCGGCGGCAACCGGTCGAGCAAGCCTGCGTCGAGCGTGCCGTCGATCGGACGGCCGAGCCGCCGCGCGAGATTGGTCCGTGCCGCCTCGGCGAGCCGGGTCAGCCGCTCGACATTGGCATCGGCATTGATACGCGCGACATCGGCGCGCTGTTGCTCCAGCGGCGACGCTCGCCCCGCCTGGACGCGCACCGCAGCCCCCCGCAGCACTTCGGCCGCGATCCGTGCCTGGTCGCGCGCCGTCACCAGCCGGCGTTCGGCCGCGATTGCCTCGACATAGAGCTGTGTGACCTGGACGCGGATATCGGCCGCGACGATCGCGCTCTGGAGTTGCGCACGTGATATTTGCGCGTCGGCAACAGCAACGCGGGCACCGCGCTTGCCGCCAAGCTCGATCGGGATCGCGACCCCCACCGTCGTCTCCGCGCTCCGCACGCCCCGATAAGGACCGGAGCCGACGACGTTCTCGACCTGCCCTTGGAAGACGGGGTTCGGCCGGAGCCCGGCCACCGTGCGGGCCGCCTGCGCCGCCTCGACCGATGCAGTAGCAGCGGCACCCGATGGCGCTGCTCCGCCCGCGGCAGACACCGCCTGATCGAGCGAGAAGCCGGGGAGCGGTTGCGCCGCGGTCGGCGTTTCAGACGGGGTGGCCGCCTGCGGCGCCGCTTCCTGTTGCGCCTGCGCTATCGATGCGCAGGACGCCGCGGCCAGCATGGCCGCGAGCATTGTTTTCATGAAATATCGATCCTGACAGAACACGTCGGGCCGGCAGATGCCGGCGAGCGGGTGTCGTCAGGCGGCCGGGGGCCTCAGCGCGGGATCGACGAGATGCGACGCGATGGCACTGGCGGGTGCGGGGAACGGATGCAGACCGTCAGCGCATGCCATCAACGGCAGCGCGTTGCTCGCTGGCAGGTTCAGTAACTGTCCGTGGCAGGTGGCATGGTGGTGCGGCACCGCCTTGTCGGCATCGCCTTGCGATTGATCGGCGTCGCCGTCGCTATGCACTGTGCCGCTGCACTCGATAGTCACCGGCCCTGCAACCTCGCGCGCGTGCACGGTCGCCGTCATCACCAGGGACGACGCAATCATGACGAGCAAAAGGGACCAGAGCCTGCGCAGCATTTCAGGCCGTCTAGTCGAAATACGTCCGAGTGTCATCGCAAGACTTCCGGTGCTACCGGCCGGGTCTCTCGCCATGCCGGGATCGCTTCGGCGAGAACACGCCACGCTGACCGCAGGAAGATGAGCGCGATGACGCCGCCCACCGCGATATCGGGCCATGCCGCGCCGGTCATGGCGATAAACCCGGCCGCAATAAGTACGCCGACGTTTGACGCCACGTCGTTGCGCGAGCACTCGAACGTGCTGGACATATTCACGTTCTCCGACCGGAATCGCCACAGCATCGCGAGGCAGGTCAGGTTGGCGACGAGCGCGGCACCGCCGAACGCCAGCATTAGTGAAGACGAGGGCGAAACGCCGTTGACCACCTTGTCGACGATCTCGAATACGACCGCGATGCCAAACATGAGGATGATGCCGCCCTTGGCCAGTGCCGCCCCGGCTTCCCAGCGGGGGCCGCGGCTCAACGCATAGAGGCTGAGTGCATAGACCACGGCATCGCCGAGCATGTCGACTGAGTCCGCCATCAGTGCGGACGACCGCGCGAACACCCCCCCGCCGAACTCGGCAACGAACATAACGAAGTTGATAACCATGACGGCGATCAGCACGCGTCGTTGATCGGTCTTACGGCCGAACTGCGCGATCGTGTCGCCTTTCCTGGAACAGCAGTCGTCCGCCATGATGCACTCGATTCGTGTGTCGGACCCCCCATATGCACCCTCATGTCACTAGAGGGTCAAGGGCTCATCCATGAAGATCGGCGATATTGCGAAGCGCACCGGGCTGAAGGTCGAGACCGTCCGCTTTTACGAGGGTGAGGGTTTGATCGCTGCACCGCGTCGGAGCGGGGGCAATTACCGCCTTTACGATGAGTCGCACCTTGATCGCCTGACGTTCATCAAGCGCTCGCGCGACTTGGGCTTTACGCTCGATCAGGTGCGTGACCTGCTCCGCCTGGCGGACGATCCGCGCGGATCGTGCGATGCAGTTGACGAGATGGCGGTGCTGCACATCGCAGAGATCGACCACAAACTCGCCGGCCTACAGACGCTGCGTGAAGAGATCGTCAAATGGGGGCGCTGCGACGCCACAACGATCGCCGAATGCCGGTTGATCGACGCGTTATCTTCACGGCTACCTTGAGCATTGGCTCGACAATGTCATCCAAAGTAAATTCGTTCGCCCCGCTCGAGTCGGTTCAACGAGAAGCCGGAAATGATCGGAAGAACCATAAGGATAAATTGAGGTGACCACCCGGCGCGGCGCGCCTTGGACGAGGAGGACGACGCCGAACTTCGGCGGCGTGTGGCTGGGAAGCAGACCATTAGCCAGATTGTCCGCGAGTTGGGTCGCACGATGGACACAATCCGCGGTCGTGTGGCGACTTTGCGGATCACGCTTCGCTTTTCGCAACGCCCGTGGCGGGACGGCGTTGCTCGTCGCGCCAGCGAGTAGGCGCGACCCTATGCTTCCATACGGCGAAGGATCGGGCAGTCCGGTCGATCATCTCCGTGGCAGCGGTTCACCAGGTCCAGCAGCGTCGATCGCATAGCTTCGAGCGTAGCCGCCTTACGCCCAAGTTCATCGGCGCGCGCCTGGGCGAGCATCTTTACTTCGCTGCTCGAACGGCTGCGATCCGACCAGAGGCCGAGGAGTGTGCGGATCTCCTCGATCGGGAACCCCAGATCGCGCGCATTGGCAATGAAGCGCAGCCGGTGAACATCGGCCTCTGAATAATCCCGGTAGCTCCCGCGCCGAGGCGGCGCAGGCACGAGGCCGATTTTCTCATAGTGGCGGATCATGCGCTGAGAGACGCCGCTGGCGTCCGACGCCGTTCCGATGTTCACAACTTCACCGCGTTGAGCCGCAGCGCGTTCAGAACGACAGTGAAAGACGAGAGCGCCATCGCCGCACCGGCTAGCATCGGCGAGAGCAGAATGCCGGCGACGGGATAAAGCACCCCCGCCGCGACCGGCACGCCGATGCCGTTGAACAGGAACGAGAAGAACAGGTTCTGGCGGATATTGCGCATCGTTGCGTGGGCGAGCTTGCGCGCCCGCACGATCGCCGACAGATCGCCGCGCGTGAGCGTCATGCCGGCGCTTTCGATCGCGACGTCTGTTCCCGTGCCCATCGCCAGACCCACGTCCGCAGCGGCAAGCGCCGGGGCGTCATTGATACCGTCGCCGGCCATCGCGACCTTGGCGCCGCTTGCCTTCAACTCGCCTATGATGCGCGCTTTGTCTTCCGGCCGCAGATCGGCGCGTACGTCATCGAGACCGCCTACCGCGCGCGCGACCGCATCCGCGGTCCCACGATTGTCGCCGGTGAGCATGACGACGCGCAATCCCTCTTTGCGCAGCGCGGCAATGGCGTCGCGCGCCGATGCCCGCACCGGATCGGCGACCGCCAGCAAGCCAGCGAGCGCCCCATCGATCGAGACCAGGATGACACCCGCGCCTTCGCTACGATGGCGATCAGCCGCGGCATCGACCGGCTTGGGATCAGCGCCGATCCGGCTCATTTGCGCGGCATTGCCGATGACGACCGAGCGGCCGTCGACCGTGGCGCTGACACCCAGGCCGGTTTGCGAGGCGAAGTCCGCTACCTTGCCGAGCTGCAATGCCCGCTCTTTGGCGGCAACGACGATCGCGTGAGCGAGCGGGTGTTCGGATTGCCCTTCGACGGCCGCGGCAAGCGCGAGCATGTCGTTTTCCGCGACTGCGCCGACCGTCTCGAACGCGACCAGCTTAGGCTTGCCTTCCGTGAGCGTGCCCGTCTTGTCGATGACGAGCGTATCGACCTTCTCTAGCCCCTGTAAGGCTTCCGCATTCTTGACAAGCACCCCGGCTGTCGCGCCGCGCCCGGTGCCGACCATGATCGACATGGGTGTGGCGAGCCCGAGCGCGCACGGACAGGCGATGACCAGCACGGCGATAGCGTTGAGCAGGGCATGGCCCATGCGCGGCTCAGGGCCGACTAGCGACCATACCACGAACGTCACCACCGAGATCAGCACGACCAGCGGTACGAACCATCCCGAAACCCGATCGGCGACCGCCTGAATAGGGGCGCGGCTCCGCTGCGCTTCCGCGACCATGCGGACGATCCGCGCCAGCATCGTATCCGAGCCGACCGCGCGAGCTTCCATGACCAGGCTGCCCGTGCCGTTCACCGTTCCCCCGGTGACAGCCGCTTCGACGCCCTTGAGGACTGGCGCGGGTTCGCCGGTGAGCATGGATTCATCGACCGACGAACGGCCTTCGACCACCACGCCATCGACCGGAATCGCTTCGCCGGGACGGACCCGCAGCCGATCGCCAGCGGCGACGTCAGCAAGACCGACCTCTTCCTCGGAGCCGTCAGTCCGCAACCGCCGAGCTGTCTTGGGAGCGAGATCCAGGAGGGCTCGGATCGCGCGCCCGGTTGCCGCCCTGGCGCGCAGCTCGAGCACTTGCCCGAGCAGCACCAGCGTCACCACGACGCCGGCCGCCTCGTA
>Ga0265296_1002117_pt1 | contig 20669 bp, 19 predicted proteins | sample MunlanPumphouse1_FD_189073 | JGI IMG/M metagenome (GOLD analysis project Ga0265296, IMG submission 189073) | Groundwater microbial communities from a municipal landfill in Southern Ontario, Canada - Pumphouse #1 | ecosystem: Environmental > Aquatic > Deep subsurface > Groundwater | place... | reverse complement strand
ATCGCGGTGGCGGTTCCGCTCGGCTACGCGGGACTCGTCGTTCCGCGGTCCGGGCTGGCCGCGCGTCACGGAATCGCGGTGGTCAACGCGCCGGGCACGATCGACGCGGGCTACCGCGGCGAGCTGCAGGTCCTGCTGCTCAACACCGACCGCGAGCAACCGTTCCTGGCGTCGTCCGGCGAACGGATCGCCCAGCTGCTGCTGGTCCCGGTCGCACTGTCGGAGGTCGAGCTGGTCTCCACGCTCGACGACACCGCCCGCGGAGCGGGCGGCTTCGGGTCGACCGGGCGCTGAAGCCCTGAAGCGGCGGCGCGGCGCGGAATCCCGGCGACCTCGCCGCGACCGCGAGCGGCCGATGCGGATGGTCGCACCGCATCGGCCGGGTTGCTGCTCGCTACTGCGCGATGAAGCCGAACTGCTTGAGGAACGCCTCAGCAGCCTGCTTCGGGGTGTCCTTGTCCAGGTCGACGCGGGCGTTGAGCTCCTGGATGTTCTGATTGGTCAGCTGCGCGTTGACCGCTTCGATGGTCTTCGGCAGGTCCGGACCGGCCTTGTCGTAGACGTCCTTGCGCACGACCAGCGTCGAGTTGTACGGCGGGAACATCTGCTTGTCGTCCTCGAGCAGGACGAAGCCCTCGCGGGTGTTCTGCGGGTCGGTCGTGAAGACGATCGAGACGTCGGCCTGCCCGCCGGACAGCACCGTGCTGCGCTGGCTCAGGTCGACCGGCACGAACTTCTTGAACTTGAGTCCGTAGGTCTGCTGCAGGCCGAGCAGGCAGTCGAGCCGCTGGCGGCACTCGGGGCTCCCGTAGAGCGTCAGGTCCTTCGCGACGTCCTCCAGGTCGGAGATCTCCTCGAGGTCGTACTTGTCGGCCGTCGCCTTGGTCACCGCGACCTCGTTGGACGAGGTGAACGGCGTCGGCGGCAGGGCGACCAGGTCGTCCTTGGCGAAGCCCTCCTTGACCTGTTCGAACGCGCTCTCCGGGTCCTTCGGCAGATCGGCGGCCTTGACGTCGAAGAACGACACCAACGCGGTGCCGGTGTACTCGGGGTAGGCGCTGATGTCGCCGCCCTCGAGCGTCTTCAGGGCGGTCTTCTCGTCGCCGAGGTTGAGCTCGGTGCGGATCGTGTAACCCGCGGCGCCCAGCGCCTGGGCGTAGACCTCGCCGAGCACCTTCTGCTCGGTGAAGTTCTTCGAGCCGATCGTCAGCGTCGTCTTCGAGTTGTCGACGTTGCTCTGGATCGCCGTCGCGTCGGCGGCGGTCGTCGTCGCCGCGGGCGTGTCACCCGTGGCCGCCGACTCGTTGTCGTCGCCGTCGTCATCGCTGCCGCAGGCGGCCAGCGTGAATACGAGAAGCGCGACGAGCGCCAGGCTGAGCAGCAGACGGATCTGCCGCTCGGATTTGAGACTTGCGATGTTGATCATGCGGTCGCACCCTTTCGGAGCGTGGTGGTGAAGCGCGCTCGCCGGGTCAACCGGCGGTCGCTGCGGAGGGGACGGGGGGTGACGGCGCGCTGCGCGGCGGCCAGGCCGACCTCGGCCACGATCGCCAGCAGCGCGACCACGATCGCCGCGGCGAGCTTGCCGGCGTCGCCGTAGACGTTGGTGCTGAAGATCGGGTCGCCGAGCGTGACGACGCCGGCGATCGGAGCGATCGTCGCGGTCGCGATCACGTTGACCACCGACGTGCGCAGCCCGCCGAAGATCAGCGGCATCGCCAGGGGCAGCTCGATCTGCCGCATCACCTGGCTGCCGGTCATGCCCTGACCGACGGCGGCGTCGATCACCTCGCGGTCGACCTGGGTCACGCCGACGTAGACGTTGGTCAGGATCGGCGGGATCGCCAGCAGCGCGAGCGCGACGGTGACGTTGAGGAAGCCGACGCCGAGGAAGGCGATGAAGACGGCGATCAGCGCCAGGCTCGGGACCGCTCGGCCGACGTTGCTGACCGAGATCGCGACGAACCCGCCCTTGCGCTTGTGGCCGAGCACGAGGCCGAGCGGCACGGCGATCAGCGTCGCCAGCGCGACCGACGCGAAGACGACCTGCAGGTGGGTCCAGGTCAGCGAGCCGAAGTCGCGCAATCCGCCGACGGCCTCGCCGCCGCCGGGCGACGGCTGGGCGTGGAGGATGAAGTCGATCGCGTCGCCGAACAGGCCGAGCGCGGCCACGGGCAGGCTCATGACGGCACCGCCCGCGTCCACGGGGTCAGCAATCGCTGGGCGCCGAGCACGACGACATCGAGCACGACGGCCAGCAGCACGCAGAGTCCGCCGGCGACCAGCACGTTGCTCTTGAAGTTGAGATCGGCGTAGATCGGCTCGCCGAGCCCACCGGCGCCGGCGAAGAAGGCCAGGGTCGCCAGGCCGACCGTGGTCGTGGCGGCGATCCGCAGGCCCGCGGCGATCTCGGGGAGCGCCAGCGGGATCTCGACCCGCCACAGCACCTGACGATCGGTCAGGCCCATCCCGCGCGCGGCATCGACCACGTCGTCGGAGACGCCGTCGAGCCCGGCCGTGACGTTGCGGAAGATGATCAGCAGCGTGTAGGAGACCAGCGCGATCTGGGCGGTCAGGAACCCGCGACCGGTCAGCGGCAGCAGGAGGAAGAACAGCGCCAGGCTGGGGATCGTGTAGAGGATCCCGGTGAACTGGACGATCGGGCCGACCAGCCAGCGGCGGCGGTGCGCGAGCAGCGCCAGCGAGAACGCGATCGCGAACCCGACCAGCAGCGCCACGACCGTCAGCGCGACGTGCTCACGCAGCGGCCCGGTGTAGCGGTCGAAGTTGTCGACGATCCACGACGGGCAGACGCCGTTGTTCGCCACGCAGGCGTCGCTGCCCGACCCCGAGTCCGAGCGGTCGCGGACGAAGCCGCCGGACTGCGCCAGGACGGCGGCCGCGATCACGCGGCCCCCTCGGACTCGACCGGCTCGACCGGAGCCGGCCCGGGGGCCAGTTCGCGCGCGACGGCGTCGCTGGAGAGCACCCCGACGACCGCGCCGGTGTGGTCGACGACGGCGGCGAACTGGACGCGGTGGGCGAGCACGTCGCTGAACGCGTCGCGCAGCACGTCGTCGCCCTCGACGATCGCGACCTCCGACCCGCTGCCCGCGACGATCCGCTCGCCGCGCAGGTCGTCCTCGTCGAGCCAGGCCAGCGGCTTGCCGTCGGCGTCGACGACGAGCGGGTACGGCACGTTGGCGTCGCGCAGCTGCTCGCGGACCCAGCTGACCGGGTCGTCGTAGTGCACGCGGGCGGCCTCTTCGAGCTTGAGGTCGCTGACCCGCCCGAGCGCCAGGCGCTTGAGCGCGCGGTCCGCGCCGACGAACCGCTCGACGAACTCGTCCGCGGGGTCGAGCAGGATCTCGGCGGGCGTCGCGTACTGGGCCAGGTGGCCGCCGGGACGCATCACGGCGATCCGGTCGCCCATCTTGATCGCCTCGTCGATGTCGTGGGTGACGAAGACGATCGTCCGGCGCAGCGTCTGCTGCAGCCGCAGGAACTCGTTCTGCAGCCGTTCGCGGGTGATCGGGTCGATCGCGCCGAACGGCTCGTCCATCAGCATCAGCGGCGGATCGGTCGCCAGGGCGCGAGCCACGCCGACGCGCTGCCGCTGGCCGCCCGAGAGCTGCGCCGGATAGCGCTCGGCGAAGCTCGCGTCGAGCCCGACCAGCTCCAGCAGCTCGTCGGTCCGCTCGGAGACCCGCTGCTTCGACCAGCCCTGCAACCGCGGGACGGTCGCGACGTTCTGCGCGACGGTGCGGTGGGGGAACAGCCCGGTCTGCTGGATCACGTAGCCGATCTCCCGCCGCAGCGCGGCCGCCGGACGGTCGGTGTTCGGCTTGCCGTCGATCAGGATCTGGCCGCCGGTCGGCTCGATCATCCGGTTGACCATCCGCATCGCGGTGGTCTTACCGCAGCCGGAGGGTCCGACCAGCACGCAGATCTCGCCCGCGGGAACCTCGAGCGACAGCGACTCGATGGTCGGCCCGTCGGCGCCGGGGTAGCGCTTGACGACGTCGACGAACTCGAGCGACGCCGGTGGCGTGCTGATCGGCTGCCCGACGTCGGTGGGGGACTCGGTGGACATGGAGGGCTCCCAGGGTGGCGGGCTCCGTGGCGGATACCCGGGAGAGCGAGACTCTAACGACGCGTACAGCGGAAGCGCTAAAACCCCGTCGGAATCAGGGAAATTCGATTTGTCGGGTGCTCAGGGCCCGTCAGACGCCGGCGGCGCGGCGGGCCGCCGCGTGGGCGGCATCCTCGAAGCGGTCGTCCAACGGCGCCAGATCAGCCGGTTCCACGCCGAGCGCGGTGGCGATCAGCAGGTCCGCGAACCAGGCGTTCTTCGGCAGCAGCGGGCCGTGCAGGTAGGTCCCGATCACGTTGCCGGTGCGGGCGCCCTCGAACCCCGAGCTGCCCGTGTTGCCGTGGCCGGCGAGCACCGGTCCGAGCGGGGTCTGCCCGGGGGCCAGCACGGTGCGACCGGCGTGGTTCTCGAACCCGGCCATCGTGCGACCGTCGACGTCGATCGCGACGTTGCCGATCAGCCGTCCCTCGCCGCGCTCGGTGTGCAGGTCGAGCAGGCCGATCCCGGGGATCCGGTCGCCGGCCACCGGCTCGTAGTGGTGGCCGAGCAGCTGGAAGCCGCCGCAGACCGCGAGCACCGTCCCGCCGCGGGCGGCGTGGGCGTGCATCGCGTCGGCCTTGACGGTCGTCAGGTCCTCGGCGCAGAGCTGCTGGTCGCGATCCTGGCCGCCGCCCAGGTAGACCAGGTCGAAGGCGTCAGGATCGAGCCGATCGCCGAGCGACAACGGTGTGATCGTGCAGTCGAGGCCCCGCCATGCGCACCGCCGCTCCAACAGCAGCAGGTTGCCGCGGTCGGCGTAGATGTTCAGCAGGTCGGGGTAGAGCGCGGCGATCCGCAGGTGGCGTCCGGACTCAGGCACCGAGCATCACCACCTGGCTGCCGACGTGCTCGGAGGTCGCAGCGATCTCGGCCCGCGGCAGCACGCGCAGTCCCGCCGCCGTCGCCTCGGCTTCGAGCGTCGCCATGTCGAGGATCTCCAGCAGGGTGCGATCGGTGGTCTGGTCGCGGTGCCCCGACGGCTCGACGACCTCGCGAACCCGGTCGAGGGCGATCCGGCCGTCGACGATCGTGACGCCGACCGGGCGGCTGGCGTAGACCGTGCCGCCGAAGTCCTTCATGTCCGGGGCCAGACCGACCGCGTCCTCGGGGCCGAACGGCTCGACCTGCTCGACGATCGCGATCCCGACGACGCCGTTCGGGGCCAGGTGCCGCCGGATCCCGGCGAGCATCGCACGACGCCCCGCCGATCCGGGCAGCAGCTGCACCGTCTGCATCGGCACCGCGATCAGTCCGAACCGCTCCCCGAGGTCGAGCGCGCAGGCGTTGGCGACGGCGACCGTCACCGGCAGCCCGCGGGCGGACGCCCGGCGGTCCAGCTCGGCGCAGAAGACCGCGTCGATGTCCGTACCCAGCGTCCGGTGGCCGGCGGCCGCCAGCGGCAGCGCGACGCGCCCCGTGCCGCAGCCGATGTCGAGGACCCGGCGGTCGCCGCCGGCCGGCGCGTGCTCGGCGGCCAGCGCCTTCCAGAACTCGAGGTCGGCGGTGTAGCCGCCGCACTCCAGGTCGTGCCAGCGGACGTGATCCAAGTCGGGCGTGCGGGCGGCGACGGTGCTCATACGAACGACCCCGTGGCGGCCCCGCGCTCGACCAGCTCCGCGCGCAGCTCGAGCATCGCGGTGTAGGTCGGCACGGCGTAGAGCGGACGATCGCGATCGTCGGGCGCGGCGCGCAGCGCGGCGTCGAGGCCGGCACCGACCCCGGAGTGCGGACCGGACGTCGCCTCGACCACGGTGATCCGCTCGGTCGGGACCCCGGCGTACTTCCAGCGCACGGCCATCTCGGCCGCCCGGGTGCCGCCGCAGGTCACGTGGCGGATCCGCGGGGCGAGCAGCTCGTAGTCGGCGTCCCAGACCCACGAGACGTCGCGGCCGTCGGCGATCCGGTCGTTGAGCACCGAGAGCAGGTCGAGCTCGCCGCCGTCGAGCGCGAGCGTGCGCACGACCTCGTTGGCGCCCGCCGGGTTCTTGACCAGCAGCAGCTGCAGCTCGCGGCCGTCGATCGTGACCGTCTCGGCGCGACCGAACGCGGCGGTCGTGGCCTGCAGGCCGTCGGCGATCGTCGCGGCGGGCACGCCGAGCGCGTGGGCGACCGCGGCCGCGGCCAGCGCGTTGTAGACGTTGTAGAGCCCGGGCAGCCGCAGGTGGACGTCGATCGTCGCGTCGGGCAGGCCCAGCCGGACGTGAGCGCCGCGGGTGCCGTCCAGTCGGACCTCCTCCGCGGTCACGGTCGGCGTCGGACGCCGGTGGCCGCAGCGCTCGCAGGCGTAGTGCCCGAGGTGCCCGACGAACGACGCCGTGTAGGCGTAGCGCGCGCCGCAGACCCGGCAGTTGGTGGTGTCCGACGCGTGGTCGGCGGCTCCGAGGCTGACCGAGCGGTCCTCGACGCCGAAGTAGAGCACGTCGTCGCGGTCGATCCCGAGGTCCGCGACCGCCGGGTCGTCGGCCCCGAGCACCAGTCGCGTGCCCGCCACGGCGGGCGAGAGGACCAGCTCGCGCCAGCGATCGGCGATCGTCTCGAGCTCGCCGTAGCGATCGAGCTGGTCGCGGAACAGGTTGGCCAGCAGCAGCGCGCGGGGGCGCAGACGCGGGACCAGGTCGGTGAGCCAGAACTCGTCGACCTCGAACAGCCCCTGGTCGCCGTCGAGGCGTCCGCCGTGCCAGGCGCCGAGCAGGGTCGCGGCGATCCCACCGGTCATGTTCGCGCCCTGGCGGTTGTGGACCAGCCGGCGGTCGTGGCGCTCGAGGATCGACGCGATCAGCGCTGCGGTCGTCGTCTTGCCGTTGGTCGCGCTGAGCACCACCGAGCCGTGCTCCAGGCCGCCGGCCATCCGGTCGATCGCGTCGGGGCGCAGCCGGGTGAGCAGCTTGCCCGGCAGGCTCGTGCCGCCGTGACCGCGCAGCCGCGCGACCCGTCCGGCGGCACGGGCCGCCGTCACGGCGATGCCGAGGGGAACGCCGCTCATGCCGACGTGGGCGCCACCGGGGCCGGTGCGGGGGAGGCGAGCGGGTGGGTGCGGGGGACGATCAACTGCAAGCCTTCAGTATCGACGGTGAAGGTCATCGGGAGCGTTCCGATCGGGTCGCCGTCGGCGAAGACCGCGAGCGGACCGTCCGCGGCCACGTGGATCTCCGCCGTACGCTCGACCCGGACCTCGGGCAGGGCCACGTGGTCTCCCCGGAACACGCCGGGGAAGCTGCGCAGCAGCCGGGCGCGGTCGCGGATCGTGCAGCGGTCGGGGTGCGGACCGGAGTGCTCGATCACGACCACGTCGAACCGCCCGTCGCTCGGCGTGGCGTCCGGGGCGACTCGCATCCCGCCGCCGTAGCGGGCGGTGTTGGCGACGACGACGGTCAGCGCGCGAACCTCGGAGGAGCCGTCGTCGTGGGTCAGCCGGTAGGGGATCGGTCGCAGCTCGCGCAGCGTGCCGAGCATGCCCCAGACGTAGGCCAGCGGCCCCAGTCGCGACGGCGCGTCGTTGGCGCGCTGGTTGGCGTCGGCGTCGAACCCGCAGGCGGCGATCGTCAGGTACGGGTGGGGGACGCCGTCGGCGCCGACGGCCCGCCCGGTGTCGATCGGCACGGCGACGCCCTCCACGAGCGCGTCGACCACGGCGTCGGTCTCGGTCGGCAGGCCGACCGCCCCGACGAAGTCGTTGCCCCGTCCGGCCGGGATCGCGGCGAACACGGCGCCCGGGCGCCCGACGATCGCCGCCGCGACGATCCGCAGCATCCCGTCGCCCCCGACCGCGCCGACGACATCACCGCGATCGCACGCCGTCCGGGCAGCCTCGACGGTGTGCTCGACGCTGCGCGAGCGCACGCGCTCGACGTGGACTCCGCGCGACTCCAGCCCGTCCGCCACCGCGTCCAGGACCTTGGCGGCTCCGCCCCCGGCGGACGTCGGGTTGGCGATCAACGTGACCGCGCGGACGGCACCGGTCATCGGATACCCCGGACGTGGAGAACTGGTTGGACCTGACGGCTCGCCGACGTCACCCGACGAGTATCCCGGTCCGGGCGGCGGCTCGTCGCGCGCGGCGCTCCTCGCCCCGGGACGGCCCCTGGTCCCCCAATGCACCACCGAAGCACCACCGAACCGTCACGGGGACGTCACCGCTGCCGTGAGGTTGGTCACTATTGTTTGCGGCGTGCTGTCTCTCGCGTCGCAATCCCGTGGTCGCCTCGCGCGGCTCCCGCTGATCCTCGCCGTCGCCGCGCTCACGCCGGCGCTCGCCGCCTGCGGTGGGGACGACGACGAGCCCACCGCCGCGGCCACGACCGAGACCACGGCCTCCACGACCACCGAGGCGCCGGACGCCGAGACCGAGACGACCGAGACCGAGACGGAGGCCGAGGAGACGGCCGACGGCTGCCAGGCCGTCGACGCCCCCGAGCCGCGGTCGGACGAGCCGGACCAGCCCAAGCCCAGCCCCGCGCGGCTGTCCGGCAAGGCCTCGGTCACGATGACCACCAACTGCGGACGCTTCACGATCCGGCTCGACACCAAGCGTCAGCCGAAGACGGCCGCGTCCTTCTACTCGCTGGCGCGGAGCAAGTTCTACGACGGCCTGACCTTCCACCGGCTCGCGGACGGCTTCGTGATCCAGGGCGGCGACCCGCTCGGCAGCGGCAGCGGCGGTCCGGGCTACTCCGTCGAGGAGACCCCGCCGGCCGACGCCGCCTACACGAAGGGCGTCGTCGCGATGGCCAAGACCGGTGCCGAGCCGGCCGGCACGTCGGGCAGCCAGTTCTTCGTGGTCACCGGCGAGGACACCGGCCTGCCGCCCGACTACGCGATCGTCGGCGAGGTCACGTCCGGGATGGACACCGTCGAGCGGATCGCCGCGATCGGCTCGTCCGGACCGCCGGCCGACACCCCGCTGCAGCCGGTCGTGATCGAGAAGGCCGTGGCGAAGCGCGGGTGACCTTCGGGCGCCCGGTCCGTCGAACGGCGGGCGCTCTCGCCGCACGGCACCCGCCGTGCGGACCTGATCAGTAGCGCCGGGCGAACGTGCCGGCGCTGATCCGCTCCGGCCGTTCCCAGCGCAGCTCGTAGAGCTGGCGGTCGCCGTCGTCCTGGACCACGCGCAGACCGGCGGCCGTCAGCACCTTGTGGCTGCTCTGGTTGACCAGGTCGGTGTCGGCGCGGATCCCGCGGATGTCGCTGCGGCCTCGCGCCCACGCCACGACGGCGTGGAGCATCTCAGTGGCATAGCCGTTGCCCCGGCGGCTGGGCGCGATCCCGAAGGTCAGCATCGCGACCCGCGCGTCGTCGGGCGGCTCGAGGAAGGTCAGGTCGCCGACGACGGTGCCGGTCTCGGCCAGGATCACCTGGTACTGCGTCCACGGGTCGCTCTCGAGGCCGTGGTCGTCGCGGTGGCGCTCCTGCACCATCGCCGCCGAGACCAGGCTCTCGTCCAACGGATATCCGTCCGCCCACGGGCGATCGGGATCCTCGAGACCCTGCAGCAACGCGTCGAAGTCGCCTTCGCCCATCGGGCGAACGACGAGTCGCGTGGTCCTCAATGTCGCGTCGTCGTTCACGGCCCGAGGGTATCGAGCCGAGGTCGTCGGGTGTGAACCGTTTCTCCGCCCGTCGGCGGAACGCCGTCCGGACCCGAAACAGGTCCTAGCCGCGACGGCGGGCGGCGCGGTTGGTCGGCTGCCGCTGCTGCTCGGTCATCTCGGCGCGCTTGGCCTGGGCCTTGCGCTGTCGCTTGCGGCCGTAGAGGACCAGGCCGACGAGCGCCGCGATCAGCACCAGCAGGCCGAGCAGGATCGTGGCGTCGGTCGCCAGGCCGCCGAACGGCAGGGCGATCAGCGCGACGATGCCGGTGCCGATCGCGAGCATCGCGATCACGATCAGGATGATCAGCAGCACGCCGCGGGCGCGGATCCAGCCGGACGACCCGCGCGGCGGGGCGAGCAGGCCCGAGAGCCAGAGCAGGAACAGCTGGCGGCGGCTCGGCGCTTCCTGTCCCATCCGCGCCGCGGCGGCGCGCAGGTCGCCGGAGCGCCGGTCGGCGAGCGCCAGCGACGCCTCGGCCATCCGGCGGATCTGGGGGCGCTCCTGCGGACGGGCCGCGGCGATCGCCTCCTGGAAGTACTTGCGCGCGGTTGCGCCGTCGTAGCGCTCGGCGGCACGGCTGCCGAGAATCGCCCGGGCGACGGAGCGATTGCGGGTCTCGCGCAGCAGGTCTTCGTCAGAGCGCTCCTCGAGCGCCTGCATCTGCTGCATCGCTCCCCGCTGCTCCAACCGAATCTGACGCTGCTGCTGCTTGGCCATTCGACCGGCGATCCTACTACCGGACCGCGTCGAGAGCCGTTCCGACCGCCGGTCCGCCATGCTTGGGGGTGAATGCGGACGCTGGTCATCTCCGACTTGCACCTGGGTTCCCGGGGTGGGCGTGACGTGCTCCGGCAACCGGCGGCGCTGGAGCGGTTGCTCGACGCGCTGCGTGGCTGCGACCGGCTGGTCCTGCTCGGCGACGTCGTCGAGCTGCTCGAGGGGCGGCCGGCGAGCGCGCTCACGGAGGCGATGCCGGTGCTGCGCGAGATCGGCGGAGCGATGGCCGGGGGCGAGATCCTCGTGATCCCCGGCAATCACGATCACGCGCTGATCCGCGGCTGGCTGCGCCGCCGCCGCGCCGAGGACCGTCCGCTCGGCGCCGCGACCCAGGTCCCGCGCAACGCGACCGAGGAGCTGGCGGAGCTGACCGCGCAGCTGCTGCCGCGCGACGGCCGCGTGCGCGTGCAGTACCCGGGAGCCTGGCTCGGCCCCCACGTCTTCGCCCACCACGGGCACTACCTCGACCAGCACCTGAGCTCGGCCGCGGTCACCCGGATCACCCGCGCCGCCGCCGAGCGCGCGCTCGGTCCCGCCGACGCCTACGAGCTGCGCCGCACGACGTCGTTCGCGGCGGCGTCGCTGGTCGTCCGCGACCTGCCCGACGGCTTCGAGGAGGGGATGGAGAAGGTCGGCGGGATCGCCCGAGCCTGGGGCAAGTCCGTGCTCGGCCGCGACGCCTCCGCGACCCCGCAGGCGAAGGCCCGCAACGAGCGGATCGCCGCGGTCGGCTCGGTCTGGATGGACCGTCGACTGGAGCGCTCGGGACTGCAGGCGATGGCGCAGGTCGCCGTCGATCTGGGCGTCGTGCCGCGCGCGCGGCACGTGCTCTTCGGCCACGTCCACCGGCTCGGGCCGCTGAACGCCGAGGAGGGCCTGGGCAGCTGGCGCCCCGATCCCGAGGGACCGTTCCTCTGGAACAGCGGGGCCTGGGTCCACGAGCCGATGCTGGTCACCAGCGAGGACCACCAGAGCCCGTTCTGGCCCGGCGGCGCGCTGCTGCTCGACGGGGACCGGACCCCACAGGTCCAGCGGCTGTTGGACGGCCTGCCGCTGGAGGAGCTGCTGCCGCCCAACCCCGGTCCGCCGCCGCCGATCGACCCCGCCAGCCAGCCGTAACGGCCGGCGGGACGGGGGCGGTCGGGCGTCGGAGGCTCAGACGCGCGGTTCCTGGACCAGCGCGTCGCGGATCTCGCGCAGCAGCACGACCTCCTGGGTCGGGCCGACCGTGTCCTCCTCGGTCTTGCGGCCGCGCGTCGCGCGGGTGATCGCGCGGACGATGAAGAACAGCACCGTGCCGACGATCAGGAAGTTGATCAGCACCGTGATGAACACGCCGATCCGGACGTCGGTGTCGCCGAGCGCGATCACGATGTCGCTGAAGTCGGGCTTGCCGACGATCGCGGCGATCACCGGCATCAGGATGTCGTCGACCAGCGACTTGACGACCAGCCCGAAGGCGGTCGCCAGGATGAACGCCACCGCGACGTCGATCAGGCTGTCCTTGAAGAGGAACTTCTTGAGGTCCTGGATCATCTGCTGCTCCTGTGGGGGGGTGGGGGATGCGGCCAAGGCCCGTCGTGCGGAGCCGCCGGGGAGGTGTTCGCTCGCGCACGAAGCGTCCCTGCCGGCCGTGACCGGGTCTGGCCGGACCTCGTACCCGATGCGACGTGCCACCATGCTGGGGTGGCTTCGTCGTCCCGCCTGGACCCGCGAGAGGTCCTCGGAGTCGATCCCCGCGCGGACGCGGACGAGATCACCGCCGCGTACCGGCGCGAGGCGAAGCGCTGGCATCCCGACCGCAGCGGTGAGGTCGAGGCCGCGGACCGGATGGCGCTCGTCAACGCCGCCTACGCCGAATTGCGCGCGACGGCCGGGAGTCCCCTCGAGGCCGGCGGCGAGGCGACGACCGACCGCGCGACCGCGGACGCGCCCCCGGGAGGACCGGGGGAGACGCCGCTGGACGACGCCGCCCGGCGTGCGCTGGGCCGCGAGCTGGGCGCGGTGCTCGAGCCGGACGAGCAGGTCGAGCTGGTCACCGCGACCGCGACCTGGGCCAGTCCGCAGGCCTACCTGGCGGTCACCGACCGGCGGCTGCTCTGGCTGCTGGACGACGCTCCCGTCCACCGGGTGCGCACGCTGCCCCGGACCGACGTCGCACGGATCACCAGCCGTCCGGCGCGGTTCTGGCGCGGAGCGTCGGTGACGATCGAGGACCGCCGCGGACGGCGCCACAGCTTCGGCGAGCTGCCGACCCCGACCGCGGAAGCCCTGGTCCGGCGGATCTCGACGGGACCTCGGACGACGCGCCGCGACCTGGCGGGTTAGGATCTCCGCGCTATGGATGACTGGACATTCTCGGTTGCGGTTCTGCTCGGCATCGTCACGTTCGGGTACGGCATCAGCCTCGCCCTAGGCGTCGTCTAGGAACCGGATTCCGGCCGACCTCGACGGTCGGCCTCCCGGCACGGTGAGCGCTACGCTGCTCGTCCGTGCCGAACTCCGCGCCTGACCCGACCGCCGAGCCTCCGCACCCGATAGCCGGGGTGCCGGATCCGGACGGCCCGACGCCGTCCGCCACGCGCTCCGCGCCGCCGCCGGAGTTGATGGCCGCGATCGGTGGTCCGCTCGGCCTGGCCGAGTCGGCCGTCCCCGCCGCGCTGTTCGTCGGCGTCTACACGCTCGGGGGCGAGGACACCAAACTTGCGGCGATCGTCGCGGTCGCGGTCGCCGTCGTGCTGACGATCGCCCGGCTGGCCCGTCGCCAGTCCCCGCAGTTCGCGGTGTCGGGCCTGATCGGCATCGGACTGGCGGCGTTCATCGTCTCGCGGACCGGCAAGGCCGAGGACTTCTTCCTGCCGGGCCTGCTGCTCAACCTCGCCTACGGCGGGGCCTACCTGATCTCGATCGCGGTCCGCTGGCCGCTGATCGGCGTGCTCGTGGCGCTGCTGACCCAGCAGGACTCGTCCTGGCGCAAGGATCGCCACAAGATGCGGGCCTACGATCGGGCGAGCTGGGTCTGGGTCGGCCTGTTCTCGCTGCGGCTGGTGGTCCAGCTGCCGCTGTACCTGGCGGGCGCGCTGGTCGCGCTCGGCACCGCGCGCGTGGTGATGGGGATCCCGCTGTTCGTGCTCGGCCTCTGGCTGACCTGGCTGCTGATCCGCGACGTCACCACCCGCACGATCGGCGGGGCCGAGGTTCCGGAGGCCGGGGAGGGCCCTGCGGACGCGCCGGTCCCCGCCCCGTTGCCCGCGGCCCCGGAACCGCCCGCCACGCGCCCGTAGGGCTCGGCTACGGCCGCCCCGCGGAGTCGCCGCTCGCCGCAATCGCGGTTGCACAAGCGAGGAACGGCATCACGGACGGCGACGCGGGCGTGGACATCGTGGGGCGAGGCTAACGGCGCCCTCGACGGATCCCGCCGAAACCCTTCGACATGAACGCCGCCGCCCTTGTTATGGTCCCCCGAGCCGAATCGCCGGAGTCCTAATCCGGCGAGCGGGGGACCCATTCTGTTCTGGTCGCGCTCACGAGAGCGACCTGGGGGCTAATCCACCGTTCGCGGCGGAAGCGCTGCTCTTTCTGCGCTAGCCCGTCAGCTAACCCCGTAGGCCGTTGAAGGAGAACTCTGCTGTGAATCGCCTTGCCTACGGCGCCACGCTGGCGCTGATTCTGACCGCTGTGATCGTCCCGTCCGCCTCCGCGGACGTCGGGGGTGGCACACCCATCACCGGGGTGCCGACCGAGGGGACCGCGGCACCGGCCGCGCCCGCGTCGGAAGCATCGGAAGCCGCGACGCCGGCCGCCGCGGCACCGACGGTCTCGACGACGCGCGCCGTCCCGTTGACCCGCACGCAGACCCGCAGCGTCCAGCGCAAGGTCAACGTCCGGCCCGACGGCAAGATCGGCGCCAAGACGCGCACCGCGATCCGCCGGTACCAGGCGCGTCGTGACCTCACGACGACCGGTCGTCCGAACCTCGAGACGCTGCGCACGATGCGCCTGGCGTTCGCCGCGACGATCGAGCGCCGGATGACCACCAACGCGCACGCCTCGGGTCCGGTCGCCACGTCCGCCGCCCTGAGCACCGCGCTCTCCGCCGTCCAGTCCGCGATCGGCTCGCCGTACCGCAACGGCGGCACCACGACCTCCGGCTTCGACTGCTCGGGCCTGATGGTCTGGGCGTTCGAGAAGGCCGGGGTCAAGCTGCCGCGCACGAGCTTCGAGCAGTACCGGCTCGGCACCACGGTCGCCAAGGACGAGATCCAGGTCGGTGACCTCGTCTTCTTCTCGTCCGCCGGTTCCGGCGCCTCGCACGTCGGTATCGCCACCAGCGCGACCACGGTGATCTCGGCGACCAGCTCCGGCGTGATGGAGCACCAGATCGACGACAGCTACTGGGGTCGGTACTACGTCGGCGCCAAGCGCCTCGCGACGGCCTGACCCCTGGCCCACCCGCCGGCACGACGTCGGCCTGGATCATCCGCTCGGGGGACCTCCCGAGCACCACAGATCGTTTGAACGGCCCCGTCGACCGCTATATGGTCGGCGGGGCCGTCTCTCGTTCCGGGGTACGTGGTCGGCGGGGGCGCTGCTGGTTCCGGGCCCGCCGCTCGTGGCCGGACGCCGTGCGGTCCGCCACGCCTTCTGCGTGGAAGATCGCCTCCACCTGCGATACCCTCGGTGAACGACGTTGACTGACTAGTCAATCTATCCCCGGAGCGTGCCATGACGACCGACCCGACCAGTGCCGAATCCCGCAAGTTCGCCGAAGAGGCGCGCGAGACCGAGTGGAAGCTGCCGAGCTTCGGCAAGGAGCTCTACCTCGGCAACTTCGAGTTCGACCTGATCCATCCGCTTCCGGCGGACGATCCGGAGAAGGCCGCCAAGGGCGAGGTCTTCCTGGCGAAGCTCAAGACGTTCCTCGAGACCGAGGTCGACGCGCTGAAGATCGAGCGCGACGCGAAGATCCCGGACTCCGTCGTCGACGGTCTCAAGGACCTCGGCGCGTTCGGTATGAAGGTGCCGGTCAAGTACGGCGGCCTCGGCCTGTCGCAGGTCGACTACAACCGCGCGCTGGCGATGGTCGGCACGTGGCACGGCTCGCTCGGCGCGCTGCTGTCGGCCCACCAGTCGATTGGCGTCGCCGAGCCGCTGATGCTCTTCGGTTCCGAGGAGCAGAAGCAGAAGTGGCTGCCGAAGGTCGCCAAGGACCACATCTCGGCCTTCCTGCTGACGGAGCCGGACGTCGGGTCCGACCCGGCCCGCGTCCAGGCCGCCGCGATCCCGACGCCCGACGGCAGCGGTTACCGGATCACCGGTCGCAAGCTGTGGGCGACCAACGGCGCGATCGCCGACATCGTCGTGATCATGGCCAAGGTCCCCAAGAGCGAGGGTCGCCGCGGCGGCGTCTCGGCGTTCGTCCTCGAGTACGACTCCGAGGGCGTCAGCGTCGAGCACCGCAACCAGTTCATGGGCCTCAAGGGCATCGAGAACTCGGTCACGCTGCTGGAGGACGTCTTCGTCCCCAAGGAGAACCTGATCGGCAAGGAGGGCCAGGGGCTGAAGATCGCCCTGTCGACCCTCAACACCGGTCGCCTGGCGCTGCCCGCGATCTGCGCCGGCACGGGCAAGTGGGCCACCCGCGTGGCCCGCGAGTTCGCCAGCGAGCGCGTCCAGTGGGGCAAGCCCGTCGGCGAGCACGACCCCGTCGCCCAGAAGGTCGCGTTCATCGCCGCCACGGCGTTCGGCCTGGAGGCGCTGGTCGACGTGACCGGCCGCCTGGCCGACGCGAAGCGCAGCGACATCCGGATCGAGGCCGCCGTCGCCAAGCTCGTCGGCTCCGAGCTCGGCTGGCAGGTCACGGACGAGCTGGTCCAGATCCGCGGCGGTCGCGGCTACGAGACGGCCGAGTCGCTGAAGGCCCGTGGCGAGCGTCCGGTCCCCGTCGAGCGCGCGCTGCGCGACATGCGGATCAACCGGATCTTCGAGGGCTCGACGGAGATCATGCACCTGCAGATCGCCCGAGAGGCGGTCGACCAGCACCTGCAGATCGCCGGTGAGCTGATCGAGGGCGACGGCGGTATCGGCGAGAAGGCCAAGCTCGCCGTCGGTGCCGGCAAGTTCTACGCCAAGTGGTTCCCGCAGCTGACGGTCGGCAAGGGCCACGACCCGCGCTCGTTCGACGAGTTCGGTCCGCTCGCCGCCGACCTGCGGTTCGTCGAGCGCAACTCGCGCAAGCTCGCCCGCCAGACGTTCTACGCGATGGGCAAGTACGGCGCCAAGCTGGAGCAGAAGGGCGCGACGCTCGGCCGGATCGTCGACATCGGGGCCGAGCTGTTCTCGATCGCCGCCGCGGTCGCGTACGCCGAGGCCCAGATCAAGGCCCACCCGGAGCGCCGCAACGAGATCCACGAGCTGGCGTCGCTGTTCAACGCCCAGGCCCGCCGTCGCACGAAGGCCCTGTTCGCAGGCCTGAGCAACAACGACGACGACGAGAACTACGCGCTGGCCCAGAAGGTCCTGAGCGGCCGCTACACGTTCCTCGAGGACGGCATCCCGTACGCCGACGAGGACCAGGCGCTGTTCGGCGGCGACTACCGCCAGCCGCCGGCCGGCGAGTCGAAGGACCCGAAGAAGCCCGCCGCCAAGGCGGAGTCCAAGGGCGAGAGCAAGCCGGAGAAGGCCGCCAAGGCCTGATCGGCCCGGTTCCCTGATACCCACCCCCGGGGTTCCCCGGAGCGTGGGTATCGCAGGGGCGCTGCCCGGCGGTGCCGGGAAGACCCACCCACCGCCCGACAGGACGTGGGGCCGGGCGTGCTCCTCCCGATGTCCCGACGCGGCCCGCTTCCGGCGGGCCGCGTTTGCGATGGTGGGGGCGTGGACGTCACCGCTGATCCGGCGTCGCGGTACGCCGCGGCGCGCCGCGACCCGACCCTGGCCGTGCTCGAGGGCCTCCACGCGCTCAAGCACGCGCTGCGGTTCGGGGCGGACGTGCTCGACGTCGTCGCCGCGGAGGACCATCGGCTCGAGGAGCTGACCGAGCGCCTGGCGCCCGAGCTCGCCCCGCGGATCGAGGCGCTCGTCCGTACGGTGCCCACGTCGGTCTTCGCGACGCTCTGTCCGCGTCCGCCGCAGACCCGGGTCGTGGCGATCGCTCGGCGACCCCAGCACCGTCCCGTGGAGGTGCTCGCCCTGCCCGGCGACGGCCCGGTGATCCTGCTGGAGGACCCGCGGACGATGAGCAACATGGGCGCCTGCGTCCGGGTCGCGGCCGCCGCGCCGAGCGTCGTGGGCGTCCTGACGACGGGGGAGAGCGACCCGTGGAACCCCGCCGCGCTGCGCGGCGCCGCCGGACTGCACTTCGCGCTGCCGGTCGTCCGGGCCACGGGCACCGAGCCGACCGATCGGCCGTTGGTCGCGATCGACCCGGATGGCGATGAGCTCGGCGCGACCGCGATCCCGCCGCGGGCCCTGATCGCCTTCGGCACCGAGCGCTACGGCTTGAGCGACGAGCTGCTGACCCGCGCCGATGTCCGCCTGCGGATCCCGATGCGCCCCGGGGTGTCGAGCCTGAACCTGGCGACGTCGGTCGCCGCGGTGCTGTTCGGGACCGGCCACCGGGGGCACGACACCGCAAGCGGGAGACCTTGATCGGGCGTGACCCCATCAAGGTCTCCCGCTTGCGGGCGGCGGCGGCGTTCGGGGCGGGTGGCCTCTCCCACAGTGCCGAGCGTAAGGGTGCCCTACTCTAGAAAGGTCGTTGCTTTTCCGACCGACGAGGACCCGATGGCCACATCCGCCCGACCCACCCGCCGCACGCTGGAGACCGAAGTGGTCGAGGTCCAGCGCCTGACGCCGCACATGTACCGCGTGGTCCTGACCGGCGACGACCTGGCGGACTTCCCGGTCGGCGAGTACGTCGACCACTACGTCAAGGCGATCCTGCCCGGGCCGGGCGCCACCTACCGCGCCCCGTTCGACGTCGAGCAGGTCAAGGCCGACCACCCGAAGGACCAGTGGCCGCGGGTCCGCAGCTACACCGTGCGGGCGTGGGACGCCGAGCAGCGCCGGCTGACGCTCGACTTCGTCCACCACGGAGACATCGGCGTCGGCGGGCCGTGGGTGGCGGGAGCGCAGCCCGGCGACGTGCTCCAGCTGCTCGGCCCCGGCGGCGGCTACGCGCCGGACCCGAACGTCGCCTGGCACCTGCTGATCGGCGACGAGTGCGTGATCCCGGCGATCGCCGTCGCGCTGGAGCGGATTCCGGCGGGTCGTCCGGTGATCGCCGTGATCGAGATCGAGGACGCCTCCGAGCAGCAGCCGCTGCCGACCGAGGGGGACGCGCAGATCGTCTGGGTCCATCGCTCCGAGAGTCCCGACGACGAGGACCGGCTGCTGCGCGCGGTCGAGGCGCTGGAGCTTCCGGAGGGGACCTACGACGCGTTCCTCCACGGCGAGGCGACCAGCGTGCGACGGATCCGCAAGCACCTGCTGGCCGACCGGAACGTCGACCCCGAGCGGTTCTCGGTCTCGGGCTACTGGAAGCGCAGCCGCGACGACGAGGGCTGGCGGGCCGAGAAGCGGCAGTGGCTGCAGGACGTTGCGGGGGACGTGCCCGACGCCGGCTGACCTCTTACTCGCCCCGCAGCCGCAGCTTGCTCGCGTACTCGCGGAACGCCCCCTCGACGGCCACGGCGTAGCCCGCGTTGCCCGCGGGGGTGGGGTGGATCGACTTGGTGGCCGGCAAGGCGGGGGTGACGCCCGGGGGCGTGGCGGGGTCGATGGCCACGATCCCGTTGATCCACGGCTCGGCGTCCCCGGCGCCGTGGCCGAGGAACGCGTCCACCACCTGGGTCGTCACGGCATGCAGTCCGTGGGCCCGGGCGCTGGCCGCAACCTCGGCGTTGAGCTGGTCGGCCCAGAGATTGGCGAGCTTGCGCTCGGCCAGGTCGACCGTCAGGAGCGTCGGGTCGAGCACCAACGCCTGCTCGGTGAACAGCCGCGGGTAGCCGGCGATCAGCACGTCGGAGTGGGGAGCGACCCGGCGGATCTGCGCGAAGGTCGCGTCGAGCCGCTGGCGAACCTCGCCCTGGATCAGCGCGGTCTCCGTCTCGGCGTCGCCCAGGCAATTGCCCAACACGCAGTCGGTGAATTGCGGGACGAACCGCGCGTCGTTGCCGCCGATGCTGATCGTGATCAGCGACGGTCCGGCGTGGGTCGCCAGGTCGCGCTGCACCAGGTCGAGCTGCGTCCCGCCGAGGTCCGGGAACTGCGGCACGCCGCCCTCGGACGAGAGGCGCACGTCCTGGGTGACCGCCCCGCTGCAGGCGATCAGCTGCGGCTGGGGGACGATCGTACGATCGATCAGCGCGGCCCACATGTCGTTCGAGCGAGCGCACTGCTGGTCGTCGTAGGGCTGGCCGATGCCGGTTCCCGCCGCGTAGGAGTCGCCGAGCGCGTAGAAGCGCTCGTAGGCCGGGAAGCCGGCGGCGCGGGCCTCGACCGGGGACGAGGGTGCCGCGTCACCGCCCGGGTTGGCCGCGACCACCCGGTACTGCAGCCAGCGGCCCGCGAGGTAGGGCGGCGGGACGTCCTCGCGGACCGTCGCGGTGGTCAGCCCCGGGAGGTGCTCGACGCCGCCCGAGACGGCGTCGATCCGCTCGACGCGGTAGCCGGTGGCACCGGGCGTCGGATCCCAGCTGAGCCGCACGCCCTGGTCGCCGCTGGTCGCGATCCCCAGGCCGCTGACCCTCCCCGGCGCGGGAACGACGGGCGCTACGGGTCCGGGCGGCACGGCGGGGCGCGGGATGCGGACGAGGATCGTCGGGCCGGGTCGACCGGTGCGACCTCGGCGTAGGGCGTCGCGGTGGAGCAGGCGAATCCGGTACGCGTGACCGGCCCGCAACCCGATCAGCGTCTTCTTCGTGCCGCGGACGGGCTTGCCGACGCGACGCCACCCCTTCTGCCCGGCGGTCCGGTCCTTGGTCTCGATCACCGTGAACCGCGCGCCGCGGGGTCGCTTCCAGCGGAGGACGACGTTGCGGCCGGTCACGGTGGCGCGCGCCGCGCGAGCTCGCGGGACGCGCGTTCCGCGGCCGAACAGACGGTAGGCGCGCGTCGAGGCCGAAGCATCGGATCGCGCAGCGCGGGACGTCGCCCCGTCGGTTGGCGC
>Ga0265296_1002116_pt1 | contig 20672 bp, 23 predicted proteins | sample MunlanPumphouse1_FD_189073 | JGI IMG/M metagenome (GOLD analysis project Ga0265296, IMG submission 189073) | Groundwater microbial communities from a municipal landfill in Southern Ontario, Canada - Pumphouse #1 | ecosystem: Environmental > Aquatic > Deep subsurface > Groundwater | place... | reverse complement strand
GCCTACTCGTCGCGAAAAACGCGCTACTTTCAAAGACGTGAGTTCGGTATCTTCCTTCGTCAGCTCCGAACTCACGAAAGCAGTCGCGTTTTTCACTCCCTGCCTGCCGGCAGGCAGGCTCATACGGCTCCGGTCAGACCGGCGCTTGATGCTTCGAAAACCCTCCACCACGATCGAACAGGGACCATTGTCAGGACTGGAACGAAGCCGACAGGATTGAGTGAGGCAACTTGATGCGCGTTCAACAAATGTTCGCACTGAAACTGCTCAAGCAGGCATGCTGATCGATTGCGGCACGGAGCAAGCGGTGACCTGCGGCAGGCTTCGAGCAATGGGGACCGCGATGGCGGTAATTCGACCGTTAGCCGCAGAAGCCGCGCTTTACTCCGTGTCGGCTTGCGAGATGCCAGCCGCGGGTCATCGCGTACTCCGGCACGATGTTAGCTTGCGAGATAATTGACATCGGTCTATCACTAGCGTCCGCGGAGGGATTTGCGTGATGTGTCGGCGTCCATCGATCGCTTGATCGCGATCACGAGCGAGCGGGCGCGGTTGGCCCAGAGGTTAGCGCCGGACATGTCCAGCAGGATGGCGGAGCGGAAATCCTCGGCCGCCTTCCGGTAGTTCTTGTGCCGCAGATAGAGTTCTCCGCGGTTGACGAATGAGGCGATGTCCTTGGGGTTGATCTTGACGGACTGCGAATACTCCATGATCGACTCGATAGGTCGATTGAGCTTCTGGTGCACTGCCCCCATCATGGCGTGAAAATATGCGTTGCGGTGATCCAGCAGGATGAGCGCCTGGAAGATCTTCTCGGCCTCTTCGAGCCTCCCGTGCTTGAACCTGACGTAACCGGCCTCCGAGAGCTGAAAGAGCTGGTCGCGCGAGATGCCCTTCAATTCGGCCAACGAAATTTTGTCGTCTAAAAACGCATAGAGCACCTCCGTGAGGTGCTTGCGCCGAAACGGCGTGGGATCGATTATCTGGGTTTGACGCTGCTGCTCTGTCTTTTGCTCTTCCGCCATTTAACCCCCGAAACCTGAAACCCGTGATCAGTGGCCGGTGGTTGGTGGTCACTGATCACCGGTCACTATTTTTTACCCCTGTGCCTTGAAAGACACGGCGATCTCGCGACGATGCCTGGCAACCTCGCTCATGAAGCTCTTCACAAATTCGAGGACGCTCGCCACGTCCTGCATCACCTTCTGCATGTCTGTCTGCAAGAGCTGCATCTGGAACTGACCGTCGCGCGTCGTGGACTGCGCGGTCTGCAGGGTTGAATAATAATTCGGATCAGTGGGCGACATGGTCTTGAGCTCGTTGTAGATGTTGTTCATCGTCTCGTTCACGTGGAACGACTTCTTGCCCAGCCACGTCATGAGGCAGCCGTTCTTGGTCGAGTTCACCTTGGCGAGCGCGACCAGCGCGAACTCGGGCTCGATCTGCCCGGATTTCACCATCGAGAGTATCTTCTGCACCTCGCCCTTGATCTCTCCCATGCGCTTCTCGTAGTCGGCCTTCATCTGCGCATCGAAGATCGACCCCCAGCTGTCCGAGAGAAATTGATTCCACTCATCCAGAGTGCCCTGCGTCGCGGACTGCACTTCTTCACCTGTCATGGGTCCGGAGGAGGCCTCCGCCGTGCCTTCCGCGGTCCCGGTTCCGTCCTCGGTGGAAGTTGCAGCAGCCTCCCCCTTTCCCACGCCCTGCGCCTTGAGCTTGCCGCCGTATGGCGTGGCTCCGCCCCCGCCGCCCGCTCCTCCGGCACCTGCACCGACGAACTTTGACATCTCCTGCCAGTAGAGCTGCCGCTCCTCAGGACTCAGCACCGTGCCCTTGTGATGGATGGAAAACTGCTCGATCGCCGGCTCATGGTACATCCCTTCCATGGCCTTGATCTCCTGATCCTGGACGATCTGGCCCTTGAAGCCCTTCCACTGGTTCGCGAAGAAATCGGTGAAGTCGCTGATCTTGAAGTGCGGGGACTTTGCGAAGACCTCGTAGATATTGCCGTGGCGAAGCGCCTCTATAAGCTTTAAGCGCTCTGCCGTAGCGCCGGCGTCCCCGCCGCTAAGCCGAAAATCTTTATCCTGAACACGGGAAGCCCTGTAGACATCAATCATTCATCACCTCAGGAACCCTTCTCGGGTCCGCTTCCCCCTTTTTTCTCATGTTTTCGTTTCTCGAGCTGGACCATGAGCATGCGCGCCCTGTTCGCGAATTTATCCTGGCCAACAGGATCCAGTTCCATCGCCTTTTTGAAATCTTCCTCAGCCTCATTCACGAGCCCGTGGAGCATGAATATCTCGCCCCGGTTCGTGTGGCTGACTACGTCCCTGGAATCCAGCTCCAGCGCCTGCGTGTACTCGGCGATCGCCTCTCCGTAGCGCTTCTGCCGCTGCAGGATCGAACCCATCACGGAATGATAATACGCGTTATTCCAGTCGAGCACCGTGAGGACCTTGAAGATGCGCTCGGAATCCTGGTACCGCCCCTGCTTGAACTGCATGAACCCGTACTCCGCCATCTGGAAGAGCATCTCGGGCGTGAAATTGAAGAGCTCGGGCCAGCCGATCTTGCCGTCCACAAAGTCCTGGATCTTCTTTACCCCCCGGTCGATCTCCTCCTGAGGGATATCCTTGATCCGTTCCTCGAGGGCGGTAAAGAAGCGCTGCATCTCGGCCTCTGCCTCCTCCTTGGTCAGCGGAGCGACCTCTTCGGGCGATTGTTTCCCTTTATTTTCAACCATGTTTATCTCCCCCCTCCTTTGTAAGGAGGGGATGGGGGAGGTAGATCTACCCCTCCCTGACACTCCCCTTACAAAGGGGAGGAAAACAATTGAAAATTACCATTGCGGCGCCCACCCGGCAAGGGTTTTCCCCCACCTTGGCGAGACAGGCCAGCAAAGTGGAAGATGAATATGTCTAAAACCGTGTCATTCACGCCTTGCTTGCTTTGCTGGCCTGACTGGCTTTTCTCGCAAAACAAGGGGGCACTGCCAATGGCGTGCCCCCCGGTGTCGCCTTTAATTGCCTCCGCTTATCTCAGCGTCGAGACTGACCTTGAGATCCTGCCTGCCGTCTCGAGCGCCCCCTTTGTCGTATTGGTGAGCGCCTCGACCACCTGCGCGAACTCTTCCATCATCTGGCTGATGAGTTTCTGCGAGGTCGCGATCGCATCCGTCTCGCTCTTCACGATCGTCATCGTCTTCATGAGCTCGTTGGAGGAGTTGGGATCGGCGCTGTTGGTCTGCACGTTCAGCAGTTTGTTCGTCCAGGAGCGCGAGAGTTCCTGCAGCGCGATGAGCTTCTTGCCCATCTCGATCTGCTGCTTGGCCTTGTCCTTGGAGATGATAAAGGTGATGAACTTCATGAACTGGTACATTGCGCCCATGTCCCCGGACTCTGCCATGCGGGCAAAGTAGAAGAAGAGCATCATGAGCTGCTTGCCGCGGTTGGTGTTCTTGTTGATGTCATCCCACGAGGACATCATGCTGTCCTCCATGGTCATGGTCTTCATGTACGTATCCGTGGTGAAGCCGGGCGAACCGCCGAGCGTCTGCGCTGCAGCGCTCCAGCCTGCGGGCGGATAGAATGCCTTTCCCGCCATGCCCTGCGCGCCAGCTGTCTGGGCAGCCGCGCCGCCGCCGCCACCCTGCGTACCGGACTGATTCATCGCGACCTGGGCCTTGCCGGACATGACGTGCTGCTCTCCGGCCGCTTCCTTATATGCACCAAGGTCCATATTTTTGAAGGCGCTCTTCTCACCGTTTTTCTTGATGTCGGCGTTGACCTGGCTGATCACATCCTTGAGCTGCTGCTGTTTATGCTTCACAATTTCGTCCTGCGAAAGCTTCGCAGCCTGCTCTATGTCTTTCTTGAGGGTCTCCATCTGATTTGTGACCGTATCAAGATCGCCCAAGGGGGCGTCAGGGGACTTCGCATCGCCGGACTTGGCAAATTCTGCCTTGAGCGCGCCGTTCTGCAGATCAGTCAACTTTCCCTGATATATTTTGTTGCCTTTGTCGTCGGTGATTTTCCACTCTTCACCCTTCTTGGTGGGGTCGACGTTGGCAGCCCATTGATCCCATTCTTCCTGAGATATGATGCCATCACCAGAAGTGTCTATTTTAGTTTTTGAGACCGATTCTACCATCTTGTCCTCCCGTCCATTTCATTAACTTTCTTGTTGTCCAAAGGTCGAACCTTGCTTCGTCGACCTACTAATATGCAATCGTGGTGCCAACTTCGCCTTTCACCTCATATTCATGGCCAACCTAACTATACTTATTAATCAAGTACTTACAGCAATTACATGATAACCTTATTTCTCATGTTTTATCCCCTTCTCCAAAGATCGGGGGGTATCTACCCCACATGGGGTCCATCTGCTTTCCTCTTGATGAGCGGTATAATTCCAAGGGCAATGAGAATGTAGCCGATGATATCCGTTGATCCGATACCCAATGATAGAACAAGATTAGTCACGTAAGCTCCTTGGAAGTCCCCGAGGATTAATATGCAATCCCCGCGCCAGGTTGAGACAGATAAATATGATTTAATTACAAGGGGTTATATATCGGGCAAAACAACCCTCGGGGACTAAAGGCCAAAATACGATGAACAGCCGGGGAGGGAAGGCACCGGCTTTTTTGTGCCTGGCACCTTTTCTTATCGTCATCTGTCCCACTAAATCGTCAGCTGACTTTCTTGAGAATCGCTTCCCAGATATCTCCGAGCTGAAGACGCCCTGCCCAAAGGGAGATATATTCGCGATCGATGAAATCCGCCGAGACCTTCAATATCCCAGTGATGTCCCGAAGGTGTTTTTCCGACCCGCCCATACGATAATATTCCATCTTCATAAGAATCACATTCTCGGGCGATGCGAAATCCACCCTCCTTCCTTCCGTGAGCTGTACGCTTCTGCGTCGTTCAAACTCGCTGGCGCCATACTCGGATTGCTTTCTCACGATGATATCGACCTTCAGGCCAGATGACGGATGAATAATATTGAATTGTCCCTGCAGGGCAATGGCATCACGAACAGCATCTTCGCTGATATAGAATTCCGGCATCGGGAAATGACCGAGAAGAGGAACGATGTTTTTTACCTGAATATCGGCGACCACATCGATATCGTTGGTCAATCTTGGTTCGCCGTATGCCATCGAAGCACATGATCCCGTAATAAAATAGGGTATGTGGAGTTCATCCAAGACCGCCGCCACATTCAGCATGAGTTCAGTCAGTTCCATGCGATAACCTTTTGACGACCTCGGCCTGAACCGCGGCCTCATTCCAGTCGGGGTGCTGAGATCTGAGAAATGCCCCTACCAACTCTCTTGCAAATCGCACCATCCCATCAGCGATACATAGCCGTTCAAAAGGCGTCTTGGCCCTGAGGATCTGGGCCGAAATATCGTCAAGAACTTCTATCTGCCCAGCTTGAAGCTGCACAATCCCTCCTGGACTTCTCAAATACCAATAGCTTCAGAACTTTTGCAATTGGAAATCCCAGACGGCTCCTCGCAAAATTGGCCTTGTGCAACAGACTCTTTACGAAGGGTTATTTCACCGTCTTCACTTGCGGCACCTCTTCGGGCTTTTGCAGTCCCTCCTCTGGCTCCTCGGGGGTGAGAGGCACCCCCTCCGGGACCTTGCCCTGCATGAGCTCGACCATCTGATCGACATACCAGTTCGACTTGAGCGTGTAGGCCTTTATCTGATCCCCTATCACGGTGATGGACATGAAGAGCAGGAGCACGCCCAGGTAGCCCTTCACGTTAAAGCCCAGCTCCCACACGTTGATCTGCGGCGCCACGCGGTTTGCGATGCCGAGTATGATGTCGGAGATGAAGATAGCGATGATCACGGGCATGGCCATCTGCATGGAGATGTAGAGCACCTCGCCCGTGATCTTCATGAAGAGGTCGCACATGGGAAAGAGCCCGGGCCCGGTCACGGGAAACCCCAGCACCGGAAGGGTCACATAACTGCGATAGAAGGCGGCCAGGAACGCATCGTGGCCGCCTATGGAGAGATAGACGACCAGACTCAGCTGGAAGAGAAAGACGCCGGAAATGGAGACCTGCTCGCCCAGCTGCGGGATCAGCGCGCGCGCGATGGAGACGCCGCGCTGGTTGTCGATCATCTGACCGACTGCGGACATCGCGTGAAAGAGGACGCACGCGGTCATTCCCATCGTGAGGCCGTAGAATGCCTCCTTGAGGAAGAGGACCGACAGCATGATCAGGTCATCCTGGAGCGGCGGCGGCTGCGAGGGTACTATGAGGGGAAAGACAAACGCGGCCATCACCATGGAAGCGCCGGTCACTACGTAGCGCGGCACAGGCTTGCCGAAGAGGAACGGGACGATCGACGTCATGGCGAGCACGCGGACCCAGATGAGCGAAAAGAATATGAGATAGAACGATACGTTGATGTTGACGCCGAGTTTTTTGAAAATTTCGTCCATAAAGGCCGTGACTAGTTACTGGTGACTGGCGTGAATGACATGATCTACCTCCCTTAGCCCCTGCCTGCCGGCAGGCAGGCTTACAAAGGAGGGGAACCATTCCCTCCCCTTTGTAAGGGGAGGGTCAGGGTGGGGTAGATATTGCGTGCAACCGCCAGTCACAGAAACTCAATGCACATAAATCGGGAACGAGTTGTACAACGACGCGGTGAAAGCTATCAGCTGCGCGAGCATCCATGGCCCGGCCACCGCCAGCGTAGCCACGATGGCCACAAGCTTGGGCACAAAGGTGAGGGTCTGCTCGTTGATCTGGGTTGTGGCGAGCAGGACGCTGATCGTAAGACCCACGAGCATGGCAGTGAGGACCGGCGGCCCCGTGAGTATGAGCGCCAGGAAGAGCGTCTGCTTTGCTATGGCCACGAAATAATCCGGCATATGAACCCCGTGACTGGTGTGAGGTTCAGGATCTACCCCACCCTAACCCTCCCCTTACAAAGGGGAGGGAATATTCCCCTCCTTTGTAAGGAGGGGTCAGGGGAGGTAGATCTAGTCATTCACGCCAGTCACTAGTCACCAGTCACCCTCATCTTTACGCGTACCCAAGTATCAACCCCTTGGCTATTATGTGCCATCCATCAACGAGCACGAAGAGCAATAGCTTGAACGGAAGCGAAATTGTTATGGGCGATATCTGGAACATGCCGAGCGCGAGCAGCACGTTCGCGATCACAAGGTCTATGACCAGGAACGGCAGGAATATGATGAAGCCGATCTGGAACGCCTCGGTGAGCTCGCTCACCACGAACGCAGGTATGATGTTGATGAAGTCCCGGTCAGTGATCTCCGCGCGGTCTTCCTCTTTTACCCGCAGTTTGAGCGCAAGGTTATAGAAGAGAGCGCGCTCCTGAGTATGCACGTGCTTGAGCAGGAACGAGCGGACCGGCTCCTTGCCCTCGTCCACGGCCTTGGCCAAAAGCTGAATCGATGCCTGCGATAGCAGCGGCTGGTTCGTACCCTGGTTTATGGTCTGGCCGGCCGCGCGATAGACATCATAGCCGACAGGCATCATGACGTAGACCGTGAGGATCAGTGCAAGACCAGTGATGATGATATTGGGCGGGACCTGCTGTGTGCCCAACGCGTTTCTGATAAGGGCCAGGACCACGGCGAATTTAACGAACGACGTGACCATCATCACGATAAACGGGACCATGGCCAGTACTGCCAGGATCGCCAGAAGGACCAGCGGCTTTGACACGCCGACCGCACCGGCCTGCGCCCAGGCAGGACTGGAAAGGAGGAGCGCAGCAAGGGCTGAGGAACCAACGAAGAGAGTTTTTCGAAAATTCTTCCGCATGATAGTCTTTCTCAAGCATGCCCCCTCCCCTTTGTAAGGGGAGGTCGGGTGGGGTAGATCTTGGATCTACCTCCCCTGCCCCTCCTTACAAAGGAGGGGTGTTCATCTCTTCAAATTCAGAACGGCTCAGTTCCGTGATCAGGCTTATACCATGATCCGTGACCCCGATCACGTGATATCTTTTGCCGAGCTCGATGATATAGAGCGTCTTTCTGGGCTCGATCGCCTGCCGCGCACGGACTGTGAAAAATTTCCCCTGGTTGATGTGGCGCAGGAAACCGATCTGCGGCATGGCGTATTTCAAGAGCAGGACGGCAAAGATGCAGACGATCCCTAAGATCAAGAGCATCTTGAGGAAGAGCCACGTGAAGTCGACCGCATTCCCCGGAGTAGCGGGAACAATGGGAATAACTGCGCTGAGTAAAGTGATGATGCTCATGTGGCACCCGATTTGTGACTGGTGACTGGTGAATGGTGACTGGTAACTGGTAACTGGTAACTGGTAACTGGTAACTGGTAACTGGTAACTGGTGTGAATGACTTGATCTACCTCCCCTGGCCCCTCCTTACAAAGGAGGGGAATATTCCCTCCCCTTTGTAAGGGGAGGGTCAGGGTGGGGTAGATCCTGAACCTCACGCCAGTCACCGGTCACTACTTGTTATTTCACCATCTTAAGTATCCTGACTCCCAATTGGCCGTCGATATCAACCAGCTCGCCGCGCGCGATGAGCCTGCCGTTTGCCACGAGGTCCACGCTCTCCCCGGGAGGCCTGCCAAGCTCCACGACGTGCCCGAGCCTGTACTTGATGAGCTCTCCCACCGTCGTCGTGGTCTTGCCGATCACGGCCACGAGGTTCACCGGAACGTCCGGCGCTAGCTCCAGCAGCGATTCCGCCATCTCGTATGCCACCGGTTTGACAGGCGTCGGTTCATCGACCGGGGCGGGCAGGGCCTCGCCTGCGTGCGACGGCGCTGCCGCTGGCGGGGCTTCGGCCGGCTGTTCCTCGAAAGCCGAAAAGTCCAGCTCATCGGCAGGGATTGCGCCCTGGCCTTCGGCCGGCTTCTCGCCCTCTTCCCATTCCTCAAAGGCCTCGAGGTCGCTTGCCTCGGTATCTTCGCGCACATTGCCTTCTCTTTTAGTCATATCATTCTCCCTTATGAGTACCTTCTATCGTCGCTCTCACGCGCCTGGCATCGAGCGAGATACCGGCGTCAAACCCGCCGTGCATACCGTTGCCCACGCGGAGAATGACTTTGCCGGCCTCCCCGCCGCCGGCAAGGCGCATGTCGCCCTGCTCAAAGAGGATGATATCTCCCTCCTCTATCTGCGTGAGGTCCGCAGGCGCAAGGGTCGTGCGGCCCGCCTCCGCCCAGACCGGCACGCGCACAAAGCCGTACTCCGCGAGCCCCTGGAACATGCGCTCAAGCTCGGCGGGGTTCAATGCCTGCGAAGTCTCCGTGCCCAGCATGGCCTCCTCGACAAAAGGCTCGGGGAAGATCAGGCGGACAAAGCCAGCGTGCCGGCCGAGCAACACGCGAAACGCCAAGGATGCAGCTTTGGCATCCGGGTCCGCCAGCCCGCGCACCTGATCGCTGCTTGCGGCGAAGCGGTCAAAGCGGAAGTGTACCCGCTCATCCTTGCCGCACTCGGCATGTATGTGCGCCATGGTCTGCAGGATGAGATATTCGAGCACGCCTTGCTCGGTCTCGGAAAGCACGCGCGGCTCGGGCATGGATTCAACAAATCCTCCGAGCATGCGCTCGACCGCCATCATCGCCAGAGTGGAGTCTATCTCGCAAATTATCTTGGACTCGTAAGGGACGAGACCTATGACGAGGACGAGGGGATGAGCCGGCATCCTCTCCAGAAAAGACGCAAAGGGCCTCTGCTCGACCGTCTCGAGCTTGAACGAAAACCCCTCGCCAATATGGCTTGCAATGGCATCGCGAAGGCCCAGGGCGAACCTCTCCCTGAGGCCGGTATCGGGCAGGTAGGCATAGAGGGCAGAAAGCAGCTGCTGCTCACTCTTGGAGACCCTTTTTAACTTGAGGTGATAATGAGTGATGGCCATGTTTTTCGTGACTGGTGACTAGTTACTGGCGTGAATGACTAGATCTACCTCCCCTGGCCCCTCCCTGCCTGCCGGCAGGCAGGCTTACAAAGGAGGGGAATATTCCCTCCCCTTTGTAAGGGGAGGGTCAGGGTGGGGTAGACCCTGAACCTCACGCCAGTCACTAGTCACGGCCTTTATATCAGCTCACCGTAAATTCGGCAACCTCAATGCCCTTTGCGGCCAGGGCGCGCTTGATCGCGTCGGAGTTCTTCTCAAAGACCTCGCGGCCCCTGATGTCCGCGGTCTTGAAATGCACCCCGATCTTGCCCCCTTTTGAGGTCACCCTGAGCTTTAATCCGCGGAAGATCTTCTCGTGGAGGTCGACCTGGATCTCCTTCTCTCCCGCGCGATTTATGCCGATGCGGACGTACTGGACCAGCTTCTGCAAGGCCTGCTGCGTAAGCGCTGCCTGTTGTGCGGCATCCGGGCCGCGAGCGGCCTGCGCCAGGCGCGAGGCAAACTTGCTCTGCAGGTCGATCGGGACGGAGCGCGCACCGGCCTTGGAGAGCTGTTTGGAGAGCGATCTCCTGCCCATACCGCTCTCGAACCCGCCCTCCTTGCCGCTGCCACCGCCGCTGCCACCGCCCTGGCGCATGGTGCCCTTGCCGACCACCCGCTGATCGATCTGCTTCGAGCTGCCTTGCTCCCCCTTCTGGCCCGTCTCGCCCTTCTTATCCTTCTCCCCTTCATCCTTCTTGCGCTCGTCCGTATCCCGGTCCTGGCGCTTCGCCGACTCCTGGATCGCCTGCTCGGTCACGGTCTTTGACTGCGGCTGCGTGGAGAGAGGTTGTGCGACCTGACTCCTCTTCAGCACCTCGCCGAAGTCCTCCTTGGGCTTTGCCTTGGGCTTCTCGACCTGCTCCTGCCGGACGCGATCCTGTCTCGCAAGATCAACTTTTGTGGCTTCGTCTACCATGTGGACCTCAGTGATTAGTGGTCGGTGGTCACTGGCCACTGATCACGTTTCAAACACCGACTTCTCCCCCCGCCATCTGCGCAGCTGGTGGATCGTGCTTCCCAGCTCATCCATCTCGCGCTCTTCCTTGCGAGTTATTTCGTCCCTTACCTTCTTCTCCCAGAGCCCCTTGTGCTTCTCCATCACCTGCAGCGCGCGCGCGGCATCGATGTACTCGCGCCGCGTGCGCGCGACAGCTGCCTCGCAATCTTCGACAACCTGCTCCTGATCCTCGATCTCCTCCTGCTTCGCCTCTTCATCCTCCTTGAGCTTGCGCAGGAAGTTGACGTGGACGTTTCCCTCTTTCACGAGCGCGCCTGTCTGCATCTTGCGCTTCATCTCGGCGCGCGACTCCTTCCACTTCTTTACGATCTCCTCCTTCTCCTTCTTCAGTTCTTCGAGGCGATCTTTTGCCTTCTTGAGCGCAATGAGCGCGCGGGCAAGCGCCTCCTCTGCCCGCTTCTTCGCGCGGGTCTTGATGATCAAAAGGGCCTGGAGTCTGTATCTTGGTTTCGCCATGTCCATCACCCGGAGAAGCTCAAAGGTGAAAGGTCAAAGGTGAAAGGAAAACCTGGTGTTCCTTTGAGCTTTGAGCTTTGAGCTCAGGTAAATATCTCCTTCAGCTGCGCCACCGCCTCTTCGAGGTGGATCTTGTCCTCGACTTTCTGCTTGAGGAAGTTATTCACCTCCTCGATCTTCTCTATTGCATAGTCGACTTTTGGATCGCTCCCCTCCTCATATGCTCCGATGAGTATGAGGTCGCGCTCTTTCTCGTAGTTTGCGACGACTTCGCGCAGCTTGCGCGCGGCGTCCTTGTGGTCCTCGTCGATGATGGAATCCATGACGCGGCTGATGCTCTCGGAGACATCGATTGCAGGGTACAGGTTGCGCGCGGCCATCGCCCTGGAGAGGATGATGTGGCCGTCGAGTATAGAGCGCGTCTCGTCCGCCACGGGCTCGTTCATGTCGTCGCCGGCCACGAGTATCGTGTAGAACGCTGTGATCGAACCCTTGTCCGAGTTGCCCGAGCGCTCGAGCAGGCGCGGAAGGGTAGAGAAGACCGACGGCGTGTAGCCCTGCCTCGCTGGCGGCTCGCCCACCGCGAGGCCGACCTCGCGCAGGGCACGGGCAAAGCGCGTGATCGAATCCATCATCAGGATGACTTTTTTGCCCTGGTCGCGGAAATACTCCGCGATCGCAGTCGCGACGTACGCCGCCTTGAGTCTCACGAGCGAAGGTTGGTCGGATGTGGAGACGACCACGACCGATCGCGCGAGGCCCTCTTCCCCGAGATCCTTCTCGAGGAAGTCGCGCACTTCCCGGCCTCGCTCTCCGACGAGGCAGATCACGTTGATTTCGGCCTCCGTATTTCGCGCTATCATGCCGATGAGCGTGGATTTGCCGACACCCGCTGCGGCGAATATGCCGACGCGCTGGCCTTCACCAACCGTAAGCATCGCATCGATCGCCTTGATGCCGACGGAGATCGGCTTGGTCACGCGCTCGCGGCGCATCGCGGCCGGCGGATTTGCGGTGACAGGGTATTCCGTTTCGAACTGCAGAGGGCCCTTTGTCTCCGCGTCGAGAGGATCGCCCAGGCCGTCAAGTATTCGACCCAGGAGACCATCGCCTACCCTCACCGTGAGAGTATGTCCTGTCGGGATCACGTCGTTGCCAAGGCCTATGCCCTCCAGGTCGCCGAGGGGCATGAGCAGGACTTCCTGGTCCTTGAACCCCACGACCTCCGCCTTGATGGGCGTGCGGCTGTGATAAGGCACGATAAAGCAGAGTTCTCCCATGCGCACGCCGGGTACTACGGCGCGCACCACGATGCCCGTGAGTTCCGTCACCTTGCCCTTGATGCTGTAGGTGGAGACCGTGGAAAGGAGGTGGTGATATTTCTTGAAATCGACCGTGGGAATATCGTCGCTTTTTTTCTGCATAGCTGATGTTTTTTTTTCTTCATTCATGATTCAACTCGTGAATAGTGACTGGTGATCAGTGACTGGTGACTGGCGTGAATGACCTGATCTACCTCCCCTAGCCCCTCCCTGCCTGCCGGCAGGCAGGCTTACAAAGGAGAGGGAATATTCCCTCCCCTTTGTAAGGGGAGGGTCAGGGTGGGGTAGACCCTGAACCTCACGCCAGTCACTAGTCACCAGTCACGCTGTTAAAGCCTTCCTTATCGCAGCCAGTTGCGTCTCCAACTGCGCATCGATCGTGCCGACTTCAGTTTCAACGACGCAGCCGCCCTTGCTGATGGATTCGTCCTCGCGGAATGAAAGCCTGCGCGTGCGGTCGATGAGGTCGCGGAACTCGTGATCTCCCTCCATGATCATGCGGAAGTCCTCCGGGTTCAGCTTCACCACGATCCTGTCGCCGAGCGCGCTCTCGAGCGCCTGATGCACCACGCTGCGAGTCATCCCGGGATTCTCGGCGACGATTTTTCCAATCACCTTCTCGGCGATAGAGAGGACGAGCTCGATGATGTCCGGCTCAGCCCTCTGATAAAATTCCTCGCGCAGCCGCTCCACGTGCATGAGTTTTTCCGTGACCTGCCCGAGCCCCTTCGATTCTCCGGATGCATAGCCCTGCTTAATGGCCTCCTGCTTCTTGATCTCACCATCTGCCAGCACCTGCCTGGCCTCTTCGCGGATCCGGGAGGCCTCCGCCTCCGCCTCATCCAGTATGCGGCGCGCCTCGTGGCTCGCATCCGTCACGCGGCGATGCACGATTCCGCCGGAATCGGGGAGAATGCCCACGTCGCGGCGCGGCTGAGCCGCGCCTTCCGGCTTTGCCTCGTCCTCGCGCTTTTTTATTACTCCGCCCTTGAGAATCTTGCCAGTCATAACACTCCTTAGTGACTGGTGAATGGTGACTAGTGACTGGCGTGAATGACTTGATCTACCTCCCCTAGCCCCTCCTTACAAAGGAGGGGAATATTCCCTCCCCTTTGTAAGGGGAGGGTCAGGGTGGGGTAGATATTGCGTGCAACCGCCAGTCACCAGTCACTATTCACAACTGGTATTATATCTTTGTTCTTCATCGGTGCCAATTATTCCATTTGTTTCATAGTCGCGGTCTCCTCGTCGGGCTGCTGCTCTGGCTCCGCATCGTGGCCCTGCCCGAAGCTGCGCCACTGAGGGCTTATCCTGCCCTCTTGAGCCAACCCGCCCACGATATCCTCGATCATCTTCCTGCGCTCCGCGGCTATAGGCTCGCTGGTCCGGAGCTTTCGCTCGTCCACGAAGCGCTTGAGCAGATAGCCGTCCGCGGGCGGCAGCTTCTGCTGGATGAGGCGTATGAGACGCTCGTCAGCGACGCCCGCGGATGACGCGAGCGCCGCAAGTCCGACCGATGCGAGCATCCGCTCGGAGCCCTCGTGCCTGCCCTCGATCTCCAACAGGTTCATCCTGGCCTGGCGATAGAGGTCGGTCGAGATCCTTGGCAGCTCCTTGATGCGTCGCTGCAGCCGCTTCGCGTCCCGAAGCTCCAGGCGGTTATAGATCATGTGCAGCGTCTTGGCCGACATTCCAGAGAGCGCGATAGCAAGCTCCATGAGCCCGGTCTCACGTATCAGCTCCGTAAGCTCGTCGCCCTTGAGGAAATAGAGGTGCTCAAAGCCGTACGACGCAACCGAACGCGAGATTCGCATGGGGAGGAAGTGGCTCTCAAAGCGCCGGCGGATGAGATCGAGCACGGGACGCGACACGGCGAACGACTCCACCATGTTCGGTATTCGCTCGCGCAGCATCGGCGGGAGGTGCTCCAGCAGATATCTCACGTGCTTCGAAGGGAGCGAACGGAGTATGAGCCCCACAACCCTGGGCGGCTCGCCGCGGAGGTATTCGAGTATCCATGCAGGGTGCACCTCGGCAATCGAGCTGAAGCGTTCGGACGCCACCATCTGGCGGATGAGCTGCTCCATTGCCAGATCCCGCTCGGGCTCTGCTGCGAACTGATCGAAGAGCGGCCCGCAGGCAGCGCGATCCGAATCAGACATAAATTCCAAAAGTTCGGCTGCCAAATCACCGCGTCTGCGCACGGTCATGGCTGCGACGACCTTCTGGCGGATGTTGGAATGAGAATCCATTGTCCTCTTATCTCCCTCCCCTTTGTAAGGGGAGGGAAGGGAGGGGTAGCGGGTAGATCATGATCTACCTCCCCCTACCCCCTCCTTACAAAGGAGGGGGATACAAAAAAAGGGATGCGTCGCATCCCCCTTCTATTTCACCCCGGGAGCGCGCCATCTTCCTGCCTATTATAACGCGCCTCTTAAAATATACAAGACAACCTGTCCCAACAATCGAACTCAAAGGTTATCACACAAGATGTTCCTTTGAGCTTTGAGCTTTGAGCTTTGAGCTTTGAGCTTTGAGCTTTGAGCTTTGAGTTTTGAGCTTTGAGCCTTGAGCCTTGAGCTTTGAGCCTTGAGCTTTGAGCCTTGAGCTTTACTGCACCTGTGTATTGAGCACCGACTTCACTGAGGAGACGCCCTGTTCTGCCACCTTGACCGTGAGCTCAGTCATCTGGGCAAAGTGGAAGACATGGGCCTGTATCACCAGCAATTCCTGGTTCGAGAATTTCTTGCCGCTATAAAGGATATGGTTGACCAGCGAATCCATCTGCATCTGGCCCTTGTTCACCTCTCCCAGCATATCCAGGGCCTTCTCACCGGCCTGGGGCTGCCCGATCTGCGTCACCTGTTCGGTGGGCGTGAACGATACGCCCTCGCCGCCCATGCTCACCATCTGCGACGTTGGCGTGATGTCCTGATTGCCGGCCAGACCCATATCGGCAGCGAAGTTCGCGCCGCTGTCCATCTTGCCCAAGATCTCTTTGAAACTGCCGCCGCCCTCTCCCTGCTGAGCGGTTTTGGCAATGCCCTCGGAGTTGCCCACTGCCTTACCGAGGGCACTTGAATTGAGCTGGCTGACTACTGCTTCGATAGCCATATTATTCCTCTTCGCCCCCTTCATTGCCCGGCTTGTTCATAGCGCGATTGCGGATCCGCTTGAAGAGCAGCGAGAGCGCCCGCGCGTGAAGTCTCGAGGTCCACGACTTTGAGAGGCCGAGCTTTTCGCCAACCTCTTCGAGTGTCCTATTCTGGAAGTAGTACATCATTATCAGTTGCTTCTCCTTTTCAGGGAGCGTGCCTATCGCATCGCGCATGTGGCGCCGGACCTGCAGAAACTCCGTGCGCTGCTCGATGCTCGCGGTGTTCGTGTCCTCGACGTCCAGATCCTCGTTCGCATCGAGTGAGATGATGTAGATCGAAGCCAGGCTGTTGACCGTCTCGGCGACCGAGTTCTCTTCAACGTCATGGGTCGAACGCGGGACCGGAGTTGCTGCTGAATTGAGCGAGCGATTCTGCAGGTATTCGTTGGCCGCCTCTTCGAACTTGATCTTTGCGTAGAGCGTGCGCGGCAGCCATCCGCTGCGGCGAAGGCCGTCGTAGATGGCGCCCTTGATACGGTAATAGGCGAACGTACGGAAATCGACTTCCTGGCAGTCGTCATAGCGCTTTGCGGCCTCGAGCAGCCCGAGGCGCGCGTTGCAGAGCACCTCTTCATAATCGACTGCGGACGAGAGGCTCTGGCAGACACGGCTGGCGATGGACGCGGCATACGGCATGTACTGACTGATGAGATCGTCGCGCGTCTTGAGCGCATCGACCTCTTTTTTAGTGAGCTGCGTGCCATCTGCCGACCTCTTTTTGGCGCCCTCTGCCGCTCGCTTGGCCTCTTCCCTTGCCTTTTCACGGGCAACGGATTCGAGCTCTTTGCGCGCTGGCTTCTTGGCATCTTTAAACGCTATCTTCGCCATTACTCCCCCCTTCACGCAGATACATCCCGCAGGATATGAATGCAGAAATCATGCCATCCCCCGGCCGCGTCGCCTTCGAGTTAATATCTTGTTTTTTATGAGTATTTTTTAGGACCGAAATTCTAACCTGCGGAGAAAAGGCATCTTTTTCAGGATATCTGGGGGGTAAAATCCCCAAAAAAACTGGATTTAGAATCAACCTACAGGAGGGGTAAGGCCAAGGTCCATCATCTCTCTGAATATGCCGGCGATCGCCTTGCCGGCGTCCTCGCCAAGACCGCCCAACTCTGCGGTCAGCCCCTTGCTGCAGCTCTCAAGCGCTCCCTCGATCTTCTCGCGCATCTCCGGGGAGACGGCGCCGTTATCGTAGCCCCTTCTCGCCAAAAGGGAATTTGTGCGCCAGGCAGGGGCCTCGGAACGGCCGGAGGAGACCTCAAAGCTGGAACCTGATTCGGATTTACCTTCGGAGAGGACCTCGGCCCTTAACTCAGCAGGAATAACCGGCTTGAGCCCAACCCCCTGAACCTTCCCTGCTGAGAACATAAACCCTCCGCACTTAGATTTGCTGAGACATCGCGCTCATCGAGGTACCGCGCGCATCCAGCACCTTCATGACCTGCTGATCCCTCGCCGAAAGGTCGTAGGAAGCAGGCTGCACCGGCATCCCGTCGATCTCAACCCCTGGGAAAGCCGCTGCCTGCGGCCTCTCCTTCTGTACCTTCTCGGCCGCGCGCTGATACGACTTTACCTGCATCTGGTCGCCGATCGTTCCGAGGCCGTACATCCCTGCCGCGCCGATGGCCGCGGGCGGGAATATGAAAGAGAGCGGCGCGGCGACAGCGCCCAGGATCTTGCCAAGCCCTGAGAGGAAGCGCCCAAACCCGCCAGGCCGCTTCTGCTCGCGCACCAGGGGGTCCTGCCCCTGGACCATGCGCATCTCGTATCTCACCATATCCGGCTGAATCGTATTCAGTGCCACAGCTCACCTCCAGATAAAGCCCTTTTCATAGGTATTATCGGATGGGCACATACCCAAAGTTGCTTTTGGCTGATAAATTCCTCCCCTTTGTAAGGGGAGGATAGGAGGGGTAGATCTACCTCCCCTAGCCCCTCCTTACAAAGGAGGGGAGGAAAGATAATTAAAACTCATCCTGCGGGGGGCCTTGGCCGAGCTGGGGAGGACCATCATCCATGATATGCCCCTCTAAGGCCTCATGGTGTCCCGCAGAACCCTTTAGAGCTGCCAGGGTGCGACGCATGCGGCTGCCCTGGACGATTACTATAATGAGGGTCGAGGAGAGCACTATAAGCAATACAAAGAATATGAGCATGTAGATCTTCAGCCGATCCTTGGACTCCGCATCCAGCTTAAGGCCTATGAGCTCGTACTGCACCGCGGGCGGCGGGCCCATCTCAGGCTGTTGGCCCATCTGGGGCATCTGCGAAGGAAGCGTCTGCACGTCTCCAGGTCGCAGCGATTTTTCCTCCAGAGGCAGATAGCTTATCACCACCGTCACATCGCGCGGATTCATGCCCTCAACGGCGTTTGAGACGAATTGCTGGATCTTCGCCTCTGTCATGAAGGAAGTGCCGGCAGCCTCGGGCTTCACGCGCACCACCACCGAGGCGGTGGGTCTCTGCTCATGCTGGGCCTCCGCCCCCTGAAACTCTTCCTTTGTGGGAACATTGAGCACCACATCCGCATCCACGACCTGCGGTATGCGCCTGAGCGAATTGATTATCTCGCCCTTGAGGGCCAGGATATAGCGCGCCTTCTGCTCATCAGGCGTAGGGATGAGGCCTTTTTCCTTATAAACGCCCGTGAGGCCGAGCTCCTTTCGGCGCGGCAGGTTGTGCGAAAGCAGGAGGGAGCGGGCCTTCACCATGTCGGCCTCTTTGACCTCGATGCTGTAGGTTGTTTCGTTCTGGCGGACCTCCTTCTTCTTGGTCGGCTTGATTCCGTTCTCGGAGAGGAGGACCAGAATCTCGTTTGCATCCTCTTCCGAGAGGTTTTGATAGAGTTCCACCCTGCCGCATGCGCTTATGAATATTGCAATTACGAGACAGAGAACCAGAAGCCATCTCATAAATCCCCTCCCCTTTATAAGGGGAGGGTTGGGGTGGGGTAGATCTACCTCCCCTTGCCCCTCCTTACAAAGGAGGGGAATATGTGAGACGGATTCCAATCGGGAGATCCTGGATAGATTCCTCACGCCTTACCTCCCTTTTTCGTTCGACGGGTAGCGGCCGGGTCGAATCCGCTCTTGATCGCATCCAGGAGCGCCCTGGCAAAGTCGCCCGCGCCCCCGCGATCCGCCTTTGCGACTTCGCCCAGGAGCTTGATGCCTTCTGCCTTTTCGCTGGAGAAGATCATGGCCTCGCCCAGGTAAACCTTTGCAAAAGCGCTCTGAGGGTCGATCTTCAGGGCGTTTCTATAACGTTTTATAGCCTGCGGGAGCCTGTTTTCGCAGAAATCCACATTTCCGAGCGCGACGAGCGGCACCTCGCTGTCCGGCGCCAGGGCTGAAAGCCCCTCGAACATGGCGCGCGCCTCCTTGAACCTGCGCATGCCGACATAGACATAGCCGGCTTCCATCATAACCTGGAGATGTGTGCGATCGAGATGGATCATAAGACCCCCGTGACTGGTGACTGGTAACTGGTGACTAGCGTGAATGACTTGATCTACCTCCCCTGGCCCCTCCTTACAAAGGAGGGGAATATTCCCTCCCCTTTGTAAGGGGAGGGTCAGGGTGGGGTAGATATTGCGTGCAACCGCCAGTCACTAGTCACCAGTCACCGAAACAAAACCGCGGACTGCATTTTATGCAATCCGCGGTGAGATTTCCATTCCTTATTTGAGGCCTCGTCCTTTACATCTGGCGCCGAAGGATCCCGTGGGATCCTTCAGCCGCCTGTCATCAGCCCCTTGCCGTGAACTTTTCGATCATCGCCATGCGAGCGCGGTGGTCAGCCGAAAGGATATTCGACTTTGTGTTCCACGACTGCATATTGCTCTGCATGACGGCCTGCAGCTCCAGGAGCTGAAGGTTGTTCTGGTTCATCGTATTGATCATATCCATCTGGCTGAAGCCCTCGGTGCCGGCCACAACCGGTGCGTTCGAGTTCAGTCCGCCCAGGCTTCCGGAGGATACGGTCTGCGCGCCGGGGCCGCCGCTCATGCCGCCCATGCCGCCGCTAGCAAAGCTCGGAACGCCGCTGGTGTAATCGGCGAGGGCCGAACCGCCTGTGAGGCTTGCGCCGCCGCCACCCATACCGCCCAAGCCCTGGGCGCTGGCCGCGTTGATGCCGGAGAAGGCAGCTGCCAGGACCGCCGAAGGGGCGCCGGTGCTGCCGTACATCTGGTTGGTCGTGGTGACCGTGGGGCCCATTGCGCTTACGGCATCAAGCATCCCGCCGAAATCCGCGCCCATCGCCTTGGCACCGCGGACCTTCTGGGCCTTGCCACCTTTATTAAATAGGTCTTGAAGTCTATCAACAGTCATTTCACCACCTCCGGGTTCTTCCTCCACACGTATTATCGGTAGTTAGACAGCCCAAAGTTGCGTCGGGGGCGGAAAAATTATTTATGCCTACATATCAACGCGATATCTCCACAATAATTCGAGATACGAGACAATTCAGCGACGATGTGGCCTTCTAGCCGGCCAGGCAATCAAGCCGATACCGTGCCGGAGAGAACGCGATGACCCGCGACTGGCTACGTGCCAAGAAGTGCGCGGGGTTCCCCCGTTCATCGCTCAGCAAGCCGACATCGTGCCAAAACACGCGGTGACCTGCGGCTGGCATCTCGCAAGCCGACACCGAGTTGAGCCCAGATCTTACGGCTTCCCTAAAGCGGTCAGCCTGTCAATGTCTATGAACTCGTCTCATGTTCATTTCCTTTTAGGAGCCTGGCCGATGCCTGTGGATAAGGGGATC
>Ga0265296_1002115_pt1 | contig 20675 bp, 22 predicted proteins | sample MunlanPumphouse1_FD_189073 | JGI IMG/M metagenome (GOLD analysis project Ga0265296, IMG submission 189073) | Groundwater microbial communities from a municipal landfill in Southern Ontario, Canada - Pumphouse #1 | ecosystem: Environmental > Aquatic > Deep subsurface > Groundwater | place... | reverse complement strand
CATCCCAGCCAACGACACCGGCAAAATGTCCCTGGAGAAGAGAACCAAATCTTACCGTGTGGGCAAGGAGGACCTTAGCGTGTCTGGCTGGTCTTGTAACTGTTACGGAATGGGAGAGATTCGGACCAAACTTTTTGATATATTCAAGGGACTGACACGAAGTGTAAGGTCTGTCTATATATCCCAGGCCGTGTAGATGAATATCTCCTGCCACATGGGCATCTCTCACATCTTGGGAAAATACATCATAAAGGGCGTATTCCCGCTTGATACCTTCGGCTAATACCAGGTTTGTCCCTTCGGGAGTGTGAGGTAGATTTGCATTTTCTTTATTTTTATGAAGAATAAGCTGCCTTACATCATAGAGGGGAAAGCCGAGGCGGGCATGCATTCTTCTTGCCTGGTCAAAACCTCTTTGAATGAGTTTTGCATCAACCAATTCCCTGATCAATGGTGTGGTCAGCAGACTGATTCCGGATGAGATGATCTGTTTTTCGACTTCTCTGCTTATCATTTCAGCCGTATCAATGTCGATGTCTGTCTCCAGGATAAGGGCATCAACAATACGCTGTCGATTCCATCGTGTGGTATCCTCATCGGACGTCTTCACGAAAAGTGTCAGGTCTGTGATTTCTTGATCGGTCATAATTCATATCACCTGAGGTGCATGAGGCTATCAAGGTTCGGCTGAGTGCAAAAGAAGCCATTATATTTGGGTGTCAGCTGTTTGTGCGCTATTTTTCAAACCTTTATCTAAGGCTGTTTTACTGAATCGATTTCCACAATTATTGCAGTACAATACTATTGCAGAAATTTCTCTAATTTTCAAATCATTATATCCGCGTCTGCTTAAAGTAATTTAGCTTGGAAACATTGGAAAGATAACCTATAGGGACTTGGGAAGCATTTTTTCACCCCGACAAGAAATGAACAGCTTTCGCCGGCTTAGGATCCTGGTATAAATATGTCTTGCATTCTCATCTACAATAACTTACTAGTAAGACAGGTTATGTGTTTGAATTCAATAGGTGATTTTATGAACATTTTAATGGTTTATCCGCGTTATCCGGTTACATTTTGGAGTTTTAAATATATCTTGAAATATATCTCGAAGAAATCTCTCTTTCCTCCTTTAGGGTTGCTGACTGTGGCAGCTATGCTTCCTGAGGGATGGAACGTTCGTCTTATTGATTTGAATATAAAAAAACTCAAGGAGAAAGATATTGAATGGGCTGACTATGTTATGATCAGCGCCATGTTGATCCAAAAAGAATCTGTCAACGAAATTTTGCAGTGGTGCCGGCGTCTGGGGAAACAAGTCATTGCCGGAGGACCTCTTTTTAATGGTGCTCCGGATGAATATCTCCATCTGGTAGATCATCTGATTCTGAATGAGGCGGAGCATACCCTGCCTCCATTTCTGGCCGACCTTAGAGCTGGAGCCCCGAAAAAAGTATATTGTTCCGAGGATTTTCCAGTGTTGACGTCAACCCCCCTTCCCCGGTGGGAACTGATTAACATTAAAAAGTATGCTTCCCTGATGATCCAGTTTTCCCGTGGTTGTCCCTTCAATTGTGAATTTTGTGATGTTACTGCGATGTTTGGTCATAACCCGCGCCTGAAGAGCGTTGATCAATTTCTGGGTGAACTGCAGGCAATTTATAATATTGGTTGGCGTGGTAACTTATTTATCGTGGATGACAATTTTATCGGTAATAAAAAGGCGATCAAAAAGATGTTGCCTGAGGTGATCAACTGGATGAAGGTACACGATTATCCCTTTGTACTTTTTACAGAAACTTCGATGAACATTGCCGATGATGATGAATTAATCCACCTGATGGTTGAAGCCGGCTTTGAGAGTGTTTTCATCGGCATAGAGACACCTGATGAGGATAGCTTGAAAGAATGCTCGAAGCATCAAAACTACAGGATCGACATGCGGGAGGCGATAAAAAAATTACACGCAAAAGGTCTCCAGGTTTTAGGGGGGTATATCGTTGGATTTGACAATGATAATGAGAGCATCTTTGCCAGACAGATAAAATTTATACAGGAAACCGGGGTCGTGACTGCCATGGTTGGTTTGTTAAACGCGTTACCGAACACCAGACTCTGGAAACGATTGAACGAGGAGCACCGTCTCGATTCGTGTTCATCCGGCGATAATACCGATGGTAGTATCAACTTTATTCCCCGCATGGATAAGACAAAACTGATTGAAGGCTATAGGAGTATAGTTAAAACTATCTATAGCCCCAGACATTATTATCAAAGAGTATGCAAGTTTCTGGAACAATACAAACCTTGCAGGAAAAGAAAAATGGACTACTTGCAGGTTGAAGCATTTCTTAAATCTCTCTTTTATCTCGGTATCCTTGGAAATGGTGCATCTCAATGGTATTACTGGAAAATGATGCTCAAATCGATAATATTTCACAGGGAATCCTTCCCTGAGGCTATAACTTTAATGGTTTACGGGGATCATTTCCGGAAGATAGCGAAAAAAGTATAAATTAACCTAAATTCCTCAAGTTCAACAAGCATAGGGCATGGTCTGTTTGGTTGAACGTCATTTTGGCCGTGTACCGCAAACCCTGCAAGCTACTGGGCAATGGTCTACATAGGGCTCTCTCGGTAAAGAAACAGGATAAACAGAAACAATTCTTTTTACCTATCCGCTGTAGTTGTTTCTATAATTACGGCGATTGATTATTCAGACGCATATTAAATCCGCTATGTTTTATTTTCTCTACGCCATTGGTAATACTGATAAACTCTGTAAAGGGCTGTAGCTGCGCGCTGTACTGACGGAAACACTGCCACTCCCGCATCCAGTAATTTTTTAAAAGACCGTTCAGGTAAACCATCGTCGCCCGGCATAGTATTAACACTCAGGGCAACTACGACAGGTTTGCCGGACATTTTTGCCCACTCTATAAACGTGTCAGTATAAACCTGGTACTGAACCTCGCGTGCCCTCATTGGATTCTGCTCCGGAACAGCGGGAATCAAGATTATATCGGCATCGGGCCAGTCCGATACCGCTTTGAAGGCTGGTCCCGAAAACCCCATCCCCAGATAGGGATTAATGTCGATGGGGTTTTTAAAGATATTACCTGTCTCGGTCCCGTATACTTTCATGAGGGCCTGCTTATATTCTGCGGGTAAAAGTGGAACGGTCAGCCCTGCCCGGCAGCAGTCATCGGTAGCCTGAACACAGGTGCCACCGCCATGCCCCATAATTAACGTTCGTAAACCGTTTATTTCTTTACAGCGCTGCAATACAGTCACTACATCGAACATCTCCTTTATATTATAGACCCTTATCGCTCCCGTCTGGCGCAACATACTGTCCCATATTATATTTGATCCTGCGATGGCTCCTGTGTGGGATACCGCTGCGTTGGTACCACCATCGGTAGCAGCACATTTAAATACCACTACAGGCTTTTTAGCCGTCGCTTCTTTCAAAGTACGGAAAAGACGCAAGCCATCATTTGTGCCTTCGATATAGGCGGTAATTATGTCGGTATCAGGATCTTGCGTGAGATATTCGATAAGGTCGCACTCGTTTATGTCGCATGCGTTGCCATAGCTTACCTGCTTACTCAAATAGATGTCCCGCCCATTCGCTTCCATGATTCCAAACATACTCTGCCCGCCACTCTGGGAAATATAACTGACATGCCCTTCTATATCTGAAAACCGTTCAGACAAAGTCATCCTGGATTTCGGGCAGTAAACCCCCACGCAATTTGGTCCTAAAAGCCTGATATTATATCCGGCGGCAATCTTCAAGATTTCCTGCTGAAGACCGGTCCCCATAGGATCTTCAATTTCCTCAAAGCCGGAAGTGAACATATGAATGATCTTTACACCCTTTTGTCCGCAATCCTCTATAAACTGTGGCATAGAGCGGTTTGGTATGGCAACAATGACATACTCTACAGTGTCCGGTATATCTTTAATAGTCTTATATATATTAAAACCTGCGACCTCGCCTCCGCTGCTGCCCACTGCGTACAATCTACCGCGATATCCAAAATGTTGCAGTTTCTCCAGGAAAAGATTGCCTGAATTAAAAGATGCATCAGGATTACCTGAAACACCGACTACAGCTAAGGAACTGGGATAGAAAAGTATATCAAGAGCAGAACGGGAATTGGACTTTTTGATCAATTTATTATTTCTTTCATTTTGAAATATCAAAATGTTAAAGCATGACTATATGTACTTCATGTTTTGTTGTCTGCCAGCACTTTAGCGGTATAATCAGCTAATTTGTCCTAACCAAGATTTGACTTTACAAGCACTGTCAAATTAAGTCTCGTATCTTTTATCGGCTTCACCTACAACTAAACGTCTTTGAGAAATTGCGGTATTGAGAATTACGAATTGAAATGGAGTAATCTAACCCAGAATTGAAACGACTCTGCGGATTCGTCTAACTCCCTATTCGTTAGATATTAATGATCTAATCCTTTATCCTAGCCATAAGCATAAAAATCATTGCGAACAATCTATGGAACAAATAATCTACTTGCTCTAAGGTTTCCAAGGGCGGCTTGCCTATTTCACTGTGACGGATTAGAAAATTGTTTCCTATATATGTTAATTCTATTGCCTCCCTTTCGATTCGTTCGCGAAACTTGGGCTCTGGGGATGCCTTATCAAGTAGAGTTTTAATCGATTCCCTCTTATTTGTTGGGTCTTCTATGGTTTTAATTCGTTCCCAAGCATCCCAAAGCTTCTCTAATGCTTCACGCCTAATGTCAGGTTTAGGACTGAAGAACTTGGATCGGGAATCTTTAAGCATTTTGTCGAGGATCAAGTCACCAGTCACAAAAATTGCATTTGTGAGAGATTCTCGAAGAACAGGTGGTCCCAAACGTTCAATATAACCATCCGACTTCAGCTCAAATGCCAAGCCGTTACGAGAGAATACTCTATTAATATTTTGGGCGAACTCGATTTGTCCATCTTCCTTGTCAAAGGTTAGATGATGATGCCTGGAATAAGAATGCAAATCGCGCCTATTCACCTTTGCCACGTGACGACAACAGAATTCAATTAGATCTAAAATTGTCATTGTCGATGGTTTTTTGGAAGCCTTTAAAGGCCAATAATCACTTCTAATTGTGTATTCAATTTCCTCATCGTCGTCTCCAAACCCTAAATCGGATTTTTTTTCACGTTGGACCAACTTTGGAATCTCAGCTCTTATAGAAAGTGCCATTGATCTTTCATTTGTGCCAATAATCATGGCTCCACTGTTTTGGCATGTATCAGGAAACGCTAAACCAAAAGATCCATCTTGGATCAAGTTATCGATAATTGATACAATTCCACCCCAAGCTTCACGTCCTATATCCTCATTAACCCGAGGCGTTGGGCATAGTTCGCGGTCAGAAAAATAATTGCTATTCATAACCTTTGCTCCTGATGTCTAACAATTATGATGTCTCCTCTTGGAAAGAAATCAACATCTAAAACAACCAAATTGATATATAGATCATGCAGATCTTTGTCTACAAGGGCATATAGAAGATAGCAACTATGTGTGTGAGAGGGCAGCTTCGTGCTTCTCTTGGGTTTCAGTTTTCTATTGCGCAGTCCAAGTTGCTTTTCCCCGCTTGTCGTATAGGCATATCGCAGGGCCTTCTTTGACTACGGCTATTGTAGCACGGGATTCCCCCCGGTCGTCGTACAGGTCTATCCCTGGGCCGTCTTTGCCTACAGCCATAGAAGCACGGGTCTTCCCTTGGTCGCCGTACAGGTTTATCCCATAACCATATTTGCCTACGGCCATAGAAGCACGGGTTCCCCCACGGTCATCGTTCAGGTCTATTCCTGGGCCATCTTTGACAACGGATATAAAAGCACGGGCTTCCCCACGGTCATCATTAAGACTTATCGCAGGGCCGCGTTTGCTTACGACCATAACAGCACGGCGTTTCCCCTGCTCATCGTACAAGTCTATCCCTGGACCGTCTTTGGCAACGGATATAAAAGCACGTCGCTTACCCTGTTTGTCGTTAAGACCTATCCAAGTGCCGTCTTTACCTATGCTCATACCAGCACCGGGTTTACCTTGCTCGTCGTACAAGAATATACCAGGGCCCTCTTTACCTACGTTCATAACAGCACGGTTTTTCCCCTGCTCGTCTTCTACAATAAACGCCTCGGCTCGGATAATTTTTGCTCCCGGGTCTTTAGCTTCTACGCTCTGGGCTTGTACGAAGGAATAAGAAAACCATCCCACGGCTACCAAGCAAAGCCCTATTAATAACCATCGGTTTATGCGCCTCTCTTGATTCAACCCCATTTCCAACTTTTCTACCCGTTCTTCTGTAGTCATCTCTCCCCCTCATAAAAGTAAAATGGTCAACAATAAGCGATCATTCTTTGCCAAAGGTCCAGCCTTTTTTTTCAAGAGCGCCCCTCATCTGTTTCAGAGCGGAGGTTATTTTAGATAACTTATCATGCATCGCATAACATATTGCAGCTGTAGCTGTTATCGCAATCAATTCCAATGTGACGAAACCGTAATCAATAACGCAAACACTTTTTATCGGTGGTGAAAATATAAATGAATACCCCAAGTTTAGATTTGCTAAAACCCCGTTCTCAGTCTGCCTAACAACTTTCCAAGGTACAAATAATACTGAAAATAAGACTGCCAGACAATAACCAACAATAATTAATTTCTTTATATTGTCCATAAAAAGAAGCCCCCATCTTTGTTGTTCCTTCCAAATCAATTCAGAAAGACAGATATTTTTCGCAAGTGCGAAAAAAATATACTTCAGTAATAATGATTTGCCGATGATTTCTTTAGTCAAGTTAATAACGAATGCCATCTGAAAGGGTAAATACCTACCAAAATCATCGGATGCTTTACTTCAGGAAGTAATGACTTATGGTTTTCTTTTAAAGTTAGGACATGTTGAACAAATTTTTTCTGCCTCCTCAGAATCCGTCGCAGTTCTATACTCAATCTTGCCGGAATATTCTTTACACTCAAACTTGTCAATTATCCAAGGGTCGCAGTTGCGATTTGATAAGAAGTTTTCACATTCATTAGGAGTAGCTTTCCCCCAAACCCTTTGAATTGTCTCTTCTGAAAAGGCCATTTCTTCCCTCCTTTTTCAAGATGTCCTTTATCTTACCATTTCCCGGCAATACCAAAGGACTATTCCGTTGATATAAACCTGGCCGGCATCCAGTTCCAGGCGTTCATAGTTTTTGTTATCACTGATCACCGCCAGTTTCCCCTCAGAATAGAGTAACTGAATTCTTTTAACCATAATTTCATTATTGATTGAAATTGCATAAATACCGCCCTGAGGCTGGGTGTAATAAGGGGACGCTTCCCGTACTAATTTCATACCCACTTGCATGTTTATTTCCGTATGAAATCTATATCAATCGCATTGATATGTCTATTATTTCTTACAGGAAGAATGATTTACGCCCCATCTTTAAACATGCTGTCAATGTAACTTCGTACTACAGCAACTAAGTCTGGTTTTAAATCAAAGATGAAATCAAGACGGTAATGAGGAGGCGACGCAGGCATACATGAAACGTACGTCGAGGAGCAAACGACGATGCCAACGAAGATAGCGCTTTGATTTAGAATTGGAATAAGATTCCTGTTCCGTGAGGGGCTTCTCTGAGCCGCACGTTGTACTGCAGAATGCACAATGGGTTATAAATGTATCTTGGCGATTGTGAGTCCATGTGCATATATAACCTTATCCCAATAGATGTCACGAACAAATCGAACCGTGTCTTAACTGGTGATTGCCTGAACTTTGGCTTCACGCGACATGTTAACAATTATTGTTGCACAGGTTTTTTGTTTGGAGTAAAATCATGAGCTAGCGTGGAAACATATAAAAAAACAGGGCAATACTTCATGCTGCACCGGCAGTCTCCACAATTAGCGAAAATTTTTAGTGCTTACCTGAAAAACAATTAGGAGGGCAGCTTGGACAAGAAAAAGGTTGATAATATGGCAAAGAGTATAGCAGCCCAGGCAGCAAAGCTCTCTGATTTAGTCGAGTATCAAGCGGACTCTATTGTCAGCAAAGAGATTATTAAGAAAGACACCGGAACGGTTACGCTGTTTGCTTTTGATAAAGGACAGGGCTTGAGTGAACACACTGCTCCTTTCGACGCTTTAGTATATAATTTTGACGGCCAGGCAGAGGTTGTTATAGAAGGCACTCTGCATCATCTAAAAGCAGGAGAAGTTATTATAATGCCGGCAGGCAAGCCGCATTCATTAAAGGCTGTGGAGCGTTTTAAGATGCTGTTATTAATGATAAGGTCTTAGACTTCGGCAATAGTAACCTGTACTTCATATAGTTTAACAAAAGGAAGCTCCTATCAAAACCTGGATTAAAATCAGGGAAAGAGCTTGCAAGCCTATCCTGAATAAGCATGAAAAAATTGTTCAGTTTTTTCGTTGTTTCCAACTGAATAATGACTCCTTTGAAATTGCTTGTGTTCCCTGATCCTATGATTCTTACAACGGTTCTGTATCTGTAAAATCAGCAATAAACGATAGAGATTGAGGCGGTATGGAGATCATTGAAGCTATAAGAGATGAAGACGTCGATATGTCTCTTATCAAAGAAATTCCCTTTTTCTTTGCCAGGAATAATCTCGTGATTCCGATGAGGATGGCTGACGGCTGTCTCTTTGCGGCGGTTGCGGATGACAGAGGTCTTTTAGCAGTTCTCGATGTGGCAAGACAATATGGGGTAAGGCTATGTCCTCTTAAGGCAGAGACAGGGATTATCATTGATGCAATCAACAGATTTTATGGCCAGATAGGCACAGCCTCCGATGTGATGGACAACATAACCGGAGACGATCTCGCATCTGTTGCGACAGAGTTTGAAAAGCCAAGGGATCTGCTTGAACTTACAGAAGATGCGCCTATTATAAGGCTTTTAAATGCCCTTTTCCAGCAGGCTCTCAAAGAGAGAGCAAGTGATATACACATAGAACCCTACGAAAAGGAACTCGATGTGAGGATGAGGGTTGATGGGATCCTGCACAGGATTTTAAGCCCTCCCAAGATAATCCAGGATGCTCTGATAAGCAGGGTAAAGATAATGGCAAATTTGGACATTGCGGAGAAAAGGCTTCCCCAGGATGGCCGGATAAGACTCCTCATCGGAGGACAGGATATAGATATCAGGGTATCCATCATTCCCACCTCCTTCGGAGAAAGAGCGGTAATGAGGCTGCTCAACAGAAAACAGGGACTTATCGGTCTCTATGAGTTAGGAATTGATAAGGATGATGAAAAACATTTAGAGGAACTCCTGGTAAGAACGAGTGGTATTATCCTTGTTACAGGTCCCACCGGAAGTGGAAAAACAACAAGCCTTTATGCCGCATTAAACCGGATTTACACGGAAGAAAAAAATATCATTACTGTGGAAGACCCCGTTGAATATCAGCTTAAAGGTATAGGACAGATACAGGTAAATCCCCGGATCGGTCTTACGTTTGCAAAAGGACTGAGATCCATCCTGAGGCAGGACCCGGATGTAATCATGGTAGGCGAGATAAGAGATTTTGAAACTGCTGAGATTGCCATTCAGGCATCTCTCACAGGACACCTTGTCTTAAGCACACTCCATACAAATGACGCACCATCCGCCATCACAAGACTTATTGACATGGGCGTGGAACCCTTTCTTCTCTCATCATCGCTGGTGGCGGTTCTTGCCCAGAGGCTTGTAAGGGTTATATGCATTTATTGTAAGGAATCCTACGAACCTTCGGATAACGAAAGATCATATTTTCTTAACCCCTCATCCCTTACTCCTTGCCCTTCTCTTTTATACAGAGGAAAGGGATGCGAGAAATGTATGGGGACCGGCTATCTTGGAAGAACAGGGATATATGAACTCCTCCATATAAACAATGAGATAAGACAGATGATTTCAGGAAGGGTTGATTTACAAATCATAAAAGATCATGCTGTGTCAAAGGGAATGAGAACTCTTTACAGAGATGGTCTGACTAAAGTTATCCAAGGAATTACAACACTGCAGGAGATTCTGAGGGTTACACAAAAAGATTATGCCGATATTTTCCTATAAAGGATACAGTGCTGAAGGAACAGAAATAAAAGGTTCTCTCGACGCTTTGGGGCTTAAGGATGCCATCATCAAGGTTAAGTCCTATGGGATCCATCCTGCTGATGTCTTTGAGGTACGAGAGAAGGGTGAGAGGGGAATATTCCATAAGATAGATGACACTTTTCTGCCGAATATGACGCGGCAGCTCTCTACGCTTCTTTCCGCAGGGGTCCCTTTAATGGAGGCACTTCAAGCTATTTCTAATGAAAATATCGGATTTTACAGGGAAATATTAATCGCTATAAAAGAAAGGGTTTCGGGGGGGACAAGTCTCTCCAGGGCACTGGAGAGTTATGGCCGTATATTTCCTGTCTTTTATATCAATATGGTTCAGGTAGGAGAGGCAAGTGGCATTTTAGATAAGATTCTCATAAAACTTGCCGATTTTTTAGAGAACCAGAATGAAATAAGATCAAAGGTACGCTCATCTACGATATACCCGATTTTTATGATGGGTGTGAGTGTTCTGGTGCTTGCATTCCTTTTTACATTTGTCATGCCGAAGATTGTAAAGATATTTAATGATATGGAAGGGACATTACCTTTTATAACGCTCGTCCTGATATTTATAAGCAATATTTTTATCAAATACTGGTGGGCAATGATAGTCACCGTGGCAACAGCGATTTGGTTCATGAGGAGGTTTCTCGTAAAGCACAGAGCCACAGTGGATAAACTCCTTCTCAGGCTGCCCGGCAATATCATTCAAAGCCTTTATTATGCCAGATTTGCGAGAACGATGGGGTTTCTCCTCGATGGAGGAGTGCCCATGTTGAAATCTCTCAAATTTGCCGGGAAGTCAATTGGTAACAGGGAACTGGAATCTCAGGTTTTAGCTGCGGAGGGAAAGGTGGCGGAGGGCGGTAGCCTTTCTTCATCACTTCGAGGATTCCCCCCTGTATTAATCCAGCTTGTTTCAACAGGTGAGAAGAGTGGAAGGCTTGCGGAAACCATGAACAGGGCTGCTGAATCTTACGAAGAAGAATTTAACGGTAAAATGGAGAAAGCTGTTTCTCTCTTCGAACCCGTCATGATACTCTTGATGGGTCTCGTGGTTTGCTTTATAGTCCTCGCCGTGCTACTCCCCATATTTCAATTGAATCAGTTGATAAAGTGAAGGGGATATAGAACAGGGAGCATGAGACAGAAGGAAGGAGTTTTTAGATGAAACACTTAATAGTAAAATCTGCCTTTGACAGCTCCCGTAAGGGGTTTACCTTACTGGAACTCGTTGTTGTTGTCTTTATCCTGAGCCTCCTCGTAGCTCTTGTAGCACCGAGGTTGATCGGCAGGACAGACGACGCACGCATCACAGAGGCCAAGGTTCAGATAAAAAACTTTGAGACCGCCCTGAAATTCTTTAAACTGGATAATGGCTTCTATCCCGATACTCAGCAGGGACTTGATGCCCTTGTAGAAAAACCAACCACAGGGGAAATACCTTCCCATTATAGAGAGGGAGGTTACCTCGAACGTAAGAAGATACCCCTTGACCCATGGGGGCATCCATATATCTACCTTTCACCGGGGATTAATGGAGATTTTGATATTATAAGCTTTGGAGGTGACGGCAAAGAAGGCGGGGAAGGCAAGGATGCGGATATTGAGAACTGGGCTTTATAATAAAGGCTTTAGCCTCTTAGAATTAATAATTGTGATTTTTATTGTTTCCCTGACGTTCGCCCTTTCCTTTCCTTATATTACTATCACAGAAGAGGAGGGGTTGAGGTCTGAGGCGAGGAAGATCACTTCAATCTTAAGGTATCTTAACGATAGTGCGATCTCCACCAAAGAAACTTACGCTATCAAGATAGATTTCAAGGCAAAAGAGTTAAGTTATAAAGGACCGGATGGAGAAAGAGCGGAAAAGTTTGTTAATCTGGTTGGTATTGATTTACAGACCAAAGGTATGGTTTCTGATGGGAAGGCCGTTGTTTTTTTGGGCCCCACCGGTTCAACGGAAGGATTTACCATGCATTTGAGGAGTGATAAAAACACAATGGCAGTTATTTTTAATCCCTTAAGCGGAAGGGTAAAGATTCTCGATCATTATAGCTGACAACTCATGCAGGGTAAAGGTATTGGTAGATAATGGGGTTAAAAGGGCGAAAGAAAAAATTTCCCTTAATCGGGGGAAGTGGCTTTACACTTCTTGAGGTCTTAATAAGTCTTGCCATTGTTGGAGGACTGTTGGTCACCGTGATTTACACCCTCAATTATCATCTTATGTTAGCTGAAAGGCAAGTAATTATCACAACTTCCACGAACCTGGCTAAGGAAAAGTTATACGAGATGGAAAAGACTCCCAACGTTAGCAGTGGTCATTTTCCGGAACCTTATTCCCGCTTTTTTTACAAGACGAATATCAGAAAATCGTCTTTCCCGGGTATATCAGAAATAGGTGTGGTGGTCAGCAATGAGAAGGAAAGTGTTACCCTGTCCCAACTCATCCGTAGATAACCATGTGTTCTTTTCACGGAGAGGGTTTACCCTCCTGGAAGTTTTAATTGCTTTCGCCGTAACCTCCGTTTTGCTTACCGCCCTTTATAGCACGTTCGCCCTGTCCCATAGGGCATTGGGTGTTATAGATGAATCCCTCTTGAAACTTCAGGAATCCCGTTTTTTTGTGGATACTTTGAAAAGGGAGATAGAATCCGGGCTATATTCGGCCGATAAGAATTACTCTTTCTTTAAAATGGATGACAGGGATTACTATGGAAGGCAGACATCTCAGTTGTTCATTACCTGTTTCTCCCCTTTAGTAACGGGGCTGTCCAGGATAAATTATACAGTGGAGGAACGAAACGGTAATTTAGTAATAAAAAAACATATTATACCCGCTTTTTCGGAGCCGCTTGAAAATAAAGGTGTGGACATGCTCGAAGAAATAGAGTCTTTTACCTTGGAGGCACGATCCGGTGATAGTTGGGTAAAGACCTGGGACAGCACTCTGTCAAAAAGCATTCCTGATGAGGTAAGGATATCTGTTACGATACTTATAAGAAACAAGGACAAACGGGAAGATTGCGGGACGCCGTTTTTCATCTCTGATATTGCAAGGCCAAGGATAGGGAAAAAAATATGAATAAAAGGAGAAGAGGTGAACAGGGTATGGCTCTGATAGTTACCATGATGATAGTGGCAATTATGACGGCCATGGTGGTTGAGTTTACCTATGGAGTTTATACAACAAATGCCGCCCTGCAAAATTGGGAAGAAGCCCAGAGACTTTCTCTCGTAGCCGGATCGGGGATAACTCTTGCGGCCAAGATTATATCAGATAACCAGTGCCGTTATTCATACACATCTCCTGGAAAGGTCGAAATCCCGGCAGACAATATACTCGATGGATTCGGGGGAAGGGTCCTGCTCAGGGTTGAGGACGAAAATGCAAAATTTAACTTGAATGCCCTCCTCTGGCCTAATGGAAAAACAAACGAAACAGCCCAAGATGCGTTCAGGAGACTACTTGTAAATCTTTCTCTTGATAAAACAATTGCTGCGAAGGTTGCCGACTGGATAGATAATGATAGTGAGCCCCGATTGGGTAATTCAGAGGAAGGTGCGAAGAATGCCTGTATGGACAGTGTGGATGAACTCCTCCTAATAAAAGGGATGGATCTTCAAACCTATGAAAAGATTTTACCTTATGTAACCGTGTATGGTGTTGATAGGATACATTCTAATCTTGTCAACATCAACACCGCATCTATACCGGTGATCATGTCTTTCGATAATAATATAACAGAGGAACTAGCCGAAAGGATCGTTCATTACAGGGCGCTGGAACCGTTTGAGAGGATAAGCGACATACTGAGAGTCGCTGGTTTTGAAGGTTCTCTGGGACAATCCCTCATGAACAAGATGACGGTAAAGGCCTCAAACTTGCGCATCACCTCTATCGCAGAAGATAATAAGATCAAAAGGATTATAGAATGCGTTGTAGAGGTAAAGGGAAGCGACATAATTACCAAATACTGGCGGGAGACATAAGGTGCTGTTACGAATTGAAACTCGTAACAATCGATTCGAAAAATGAAGAAAATAGGATTCATCGACATTCATCCTCAGGACCTTGATAGCTTATTGGAATCACTATCGGGCTCTGAAGAGAGACAAGAGAAGAATAACCTCTTCATTTACGTATTTAAGAAAAGTAGCTTCAAAGAATATGAATTTGAAAAAACCATCGAATATCCCTCGCCTGCCGAGATAACCGATATAGGAGAATTTTACTTAAGCATTCCCACAGAGATATTAAGTTTCAGAATAGTGAAACTTCCCTTTTCTGATAAAGCAAAACTGAGAAAAGTAATCCCTTACGAATTGGATAGCCTGATCATGGGCGGTTCTGACAGCGTAGTCATGGATACCATGATTTTAAATGGTGATGAGAATGGTTTTGATGTGTTGGTAATTTATATAGAAAAAGAGGTCCTCAATAATATTATAAGTAACCTTGCTCTTCAAGATATCGAACCGCGTGTAGTAACATCCATAGACCTTCATGCCCTTGTTAAAGCCGGGCAAGAAGAGCTCGCACGGCGACTGATAAACCAGGAAAGGCTGAATGAGTTTGACAGGATAAGCGCGGCGGCGGAAGAGATGTCCACCCCCACCATCAACCTGAGGACAGGCCCACTTGCTTATACAAAAGACAATGCAAAACAGGGGAGAACTTTAAAAAAGACGGCAATTTTATCCATATTACTGGCTCTGGTAATAAATTCAAATCTGGCATTCAACACGATCATGACGAGAAAAGAGGCCTCCTCGATAAAGGGAGAGATAAGAAGGATGTATGTAGGCCTTTTCCCGGATGACAAAAGGATTGTTGATGAACTCTATCAGATGAGGGCCCATATTAAGGACATCAGAGAAAAAAGCGATGCCTTGACAGGAGTAAGTCCTCTTCAGTTTCTCATGAATCTGTCACAAAGAGCATCAAAAGGTGTTGTGTACAATGAAATTGATCTTGGTAAAGGACTGATTAAAATTAAAGGCGAGGCTTTCTCCATGGATGAGATTGGTAAAATGAAGATAAAACTTTCTGAATTCTTAACCGATATTTCTGTTGATGTCAGGCCGGCAACAAACGGAAAGATATTCTTTTCCCTGGTCGCAAAAAGCAGCTAGAAGTTACCGGTTAAACCGGTAACTCGCAAGAGGCATATATGAACTTTAAGGAAATCATCTCAGATTTATCACATTACTTAAAGAACAGAGAGTTTCGTAATAAAATGCCGTTGTTTTTAGTAGTTATTTGTCTCTATATGCTTATCATTCCCGCATTTATTTGGGAAAGAGCATCCAGGAGAGAACTGTTATCACTAAATACTAAGTTTGAAGAGTTTTCCATCTTGAGCCGCGAGTACAAGTCTGTGAAACAACGGGTAAGTGTTGTGGAGCAAAAAGGTTCCCTTACAAAAACAAATAGCATTGCCCAGCCGATGGACGATATATTTTTAGCATTAGGTGTTAAAGGAAAAATGAAATCTATCAGGGAGATAGGGGGTAGGGAACTTAAGAGACAGATGAACGAAGAAAGTGCCGAGATCCAGATGGAGAAGATTAATATGAATGAACTTATAAACATATTATACAGGATAGATAATGTACCCATAATCCTTTCCATTAAAAAAGTCATCATAAAAAAAACATTTGCATCTCCGGAACTCTTAGACGTTACCCTGACTGTTTCACTGTTTACCAAACCCTCTTAATCGAAATTGAAAAAATTCTTCATCATTGCCGTTATTATCTTGCCCCTTTTTTTCCTGGGAATATGGCTGGTAGCTATTCCTGAGCACCTTATTGTAGAGCTCCTTGAAGGGGCATTGAACGAAAAGGGCATTAAGCTCAAAGCAGAAGGTTTTAAAAAAGGACTCTTTTGCAGTTTCGGAGCAGAAAAAATTCTTGTATCAAACAGAAGAGACGCCCCAATCGTGACAATTGCTGATTTAGATGTCAGGCTTGATTGGCTTTCTCTCCTTGAGCTGACTCCGCGATTAAATCTCAACGGAAGAATAAATAATGGTAGGGTTTATGGGGATATAGGTCTGAAAGGTAGAGAGAATCCTGTAAGTATCAGGGGAGATAATGTCCACATCAAAGGTCTTCCCTTTCTTGAACGATCCGGGATTATTGGTGATGGGGTTCTTGCGTTAAATTTTCAGTCTATAAATAATCGAGGCGAATTGCGGTTTTCCATAAATGATGCGCAGTTTAAATCTATCCACAGTACTGATACTGATTACCTGCCATTGCATTTGTTCCAAAGAGTAAAGGGAGTATTAATAGTGAAGCAAGCAACTATAAATGTACAATCTTTAACTCTGGAAGGAAGGGGCGTATATATTAGAATAAAAGGGGATATAGGGAAAAACAAACCGAACATGAAAGTTGAATTAATGATGGATTCGTCTTTTGAATGGGGACCGTTTCTTCAAGGAAGCTTAGAGCAGTATAAAGTATCACCAGGGTACTACATCCTTCCTTCTTCACAAATCGTCCCTTCTCTCCAGAAGTGGTGTCGGTTCTGAATTTAATAATCCGGAGGAGTCAGATCTCAGAGGAGTTTTAAATACCCTGGAGATCACCATGTAAAGCTTTTTACTAACCGTATGCTTGACTTATCCAGAAGTGGGTGGTACTTTCACGACAGTATATAAGCAAATTAGTGAAGTGGAAAAATGAGTAACGATTTAGTAATTCAAAGATTAGGATTAATATGACCACAAAGACAACTTTGAAGAGGCTTTACATTGTATCCGTTATATCTGTTTTTATGTTTTTGGTGATGACAGGATGTGCTACCAGCCGCTTGAAACAGGATGAAGCGGGCGGTCATTTGAACATAGGAATTGCTTTTATCGAATCGGGACAATACAATGATGCTTTGAAGAAGCTTATTGAGGCAGAAAAACTTACTCCGAAAGATCCTAAGGTTCATTATTTTCTCGGCGTATCTTACTATGGGAAGGGGTTTAATGAAGAGGCAATTGGTGAATTTAACAGGGCAGTGGATTTAAAACCTGATTATTCGGAGGCCCATAATTTTCTGGGTACGATTTATCTGAGTCAGGGTCTCTTGGACAAGGCCATTGAATCGTTCAATAAGGCACTCTCTAACATTCTTTACGATACCCCGGCAATAGCACTTTCTAACATCGGATGGGTCTACTATAAAAAAGGGGACTATCAGAAAGCACTCTCCAAATATGAGGAAGCGATTGTCAGAGAACCGAACACCCCTATACTCCCTTTGATAGAAAAGAACATGGGGATGGTAAGTTTTGCCTGCGGAGATATGTATAGTGCGTTAAAGCATTTAAAGAAGTCACTTGAACTGGCCCCTTCTCTTGCTGAATCTCATTATTGGTTAGGAGAATGTTACATCAAGCTGAACAACAGGGAAGAAGCAAAATCAGAGTTTCGGGCTGTCATTGAACTGGCCCCTGAATCAGAATATGGTCTCAAGGCCAGGAACAGCCTTAATGCCATTACCTTTCCTTAAATTAGACTTGTTTAGAAAAGCTAATGCCTGAGCTTCCCGAAGTAGAAACCCTCTGCCGTCAACTTACACAGGTCATTCTGGATAAGAATGTCCTTGGTATTGAGATCTTTGATCCGAAACTGAGCGCTGGTGAAGGGCTTGCAGGGGTGAGAGTCCTTTCAGCGGTCCGTCAAGGGAAGGTGCTGGAAATAAAGTTTGATGCCGGAATAACAATGTTACTCCACCTTCGTCTGACAGGCAGACTTCTGTGGCAAAGAGACAGTAGGCTGCCATTACCCCACACACGCTTTACGATCTTCTTTCTTCATGGCAGGCTCGATTGTATAGACCCGCGACGATTTGCAACCCTGTCAGTTCAAAAGACTATCAGTCCTGATTCTGCCGCTTCGGTAATGGATCCGCTGAAAGATTTCCATGCATCTAGGCTCTGGGAGCTGGCACGCAAGAGAAAGATCCCCGTGAAATCTTTTTTGATGGATCAACATATCATTGCCGGGATAGGAAACATCTATGCCTGTGAAATTCTCTATGCAGCCTCTATAAACCCATGCCAAAGGTCGGACAGTCTGTCACTGTCAAAGTGGCAGAAGATAGAGGAGGCAACGATCGCTATCCTCAATAGAGCAATTGCCTGCCGAGGCACAACGGTATCTGATTGGCGCGATCTGTTCGGCCGTAAAGGAGAATATCAAAATTATCTGAAAGTTTACGCCTCCGGGGGGCAACCATGCAATCGCTGCCGGTCTGACATTCAATATATGCATCTACAGGGAAGGGGTACCTATTTTTGTCCCACCTGCCAAAAAAATGAAGCTCAGATAAGGCTCTTTTGACTGTTTAATGAAGGCTGATTTTTTTCAGACCCGGCCTTATGTAGTGTCCTGATTTAAGAACAGTTCTCTTTTTTTCAAACTTACCATTTTCTTCAGATGTTCTACCCCATACCGGCAGGCTTCGAAGGCATCTTTACTTCTGGCAGAGCTCACAGCAACAAGTGAAATAATATCTCCTACCTTTAAAGTCCCTACCCTTCTTACAAGCAGTATATCATTAAGGCCCCACTTATTACATATTTCAGCAGCGAGAGCAGCTATTTCAGATTCCGCATCGCCTATTTTGTCGAACTGGATACCGGATGTAACTTGATCTTCTACATGCATTTTGACAACACCATAATGTAAGAGCACAGAGCCAGATTTGTCCTTCTGTAGTTTGTCAAACATATCCCCGGGAGATATTGGCAGTTCCGTTATATATTCCATATGTTTCCTCCTGAAATATTCTTTAAAAATCATTGATTTGTAATTATTTTAAGGCAGCAAAACTATCATTAATGTGACGAGAAGATTATTGCACAAGGATTTGTATCATTCAAGTAAGAAGACAGGAAAAGGGATAAAGAGAAGACAGCACTGGAAGGTTTGACAAGCAATGACCAACAAAAAAGGGGTGGCTGAAAACCATCCCTCCGGGAATTATCTTCTATATTTTACAGGAATCTAAACCTCACCATCCATCCCTTTTAGTCGGACAGCCCTGACAAAATGTCTGTCATAATAAGGTGATTCCAGATTATCTACCCTTACCTCTTTTCTCTTGGAAGAAGCATGGATAAATTTATTGTCTCCAATATAGATCCCCACATGGCTGACCACCTGTCGAGCATTGAAAAAGATCAGGTCACCCTTTTCCAGATCATTTCTCGACACACGCATACCTATCTGTGCTTGTTCACGAGCTGTCCTCGGAAGGTTGACACCAAAAAAATTATATATCTTTTTCACGAATGCTGAGCAATCAAGACCTCTAACTGATGAACCACCAAAACGATACGGTGCACCGAGGAAACCTTTTACCACCCTCACAAATACCTCTCGTTCATTGAAGTCGCTCCACTTACCGAGAAGTCCAGTGTTATTCTCTTCATCGTTTTTTACTTCCGTTCTGTTATCTTCTTCCCCGGAATCTTCCCCATCAGCGCCTTCACCGTTCTCTTCACTTTCATCTTCCGTAGCTGTTATCTGCCTTGTATCGTTAATAATAACATTTGTTGCCACTACTTTCGTTTCGATCTCTGGTTTTGATAGGGCGAGAATCTGTCCGATATTTAAGTGAGCGGTGCGGAGATGATTTATTTTTTTTATTTTTTTTACTGAAAGACCAGTCTTTTTAGAAATAATAAAAAGGCTGTCTCCCTTTCTAACGGTGTAAGATTTCGCTTTAAGGGTAGGCAGCGTCCGGCATTTCGCTATTGGTTGTATTTTGGGTATGGTGAGAGTTTGATCGGGTTTGATGAGATTGTTTGTAAGGCAATTGGCTTTTTTTAAAGCCTGCATTCTTACGCCCAATTTTTTTGAAATGTTGTAAAGGTTATCACCACTTTTGACTTTATAGCTTTCTTTTGCCACTCCTTCCGGACAAATTCCAAATGATAAAAACAGGACAACTAGTCCCAACCACAGTAAAACCTGCCGTCTTATCATGAAGTACCTCCTTATTTTATTCGGGGGATCCCCCACTTTTACAACGGTGCACAGATTTTGACAATGGGTGACAACCTGCACACTACTACTGATTAAACTCGCATTTTACAAAAAAATATTCACATATGTCAAGCTTATTTTTTTTATACTCAAGAAAGGGACCTTAATCCACCATCAAAAAGCAAAAGCACTATTTAATTCTCTAGAGTGAGAGCGATAAAGTAGTTTCGGGGGTACATTTATCATCAACACGAGGAGAGGTCATTACTGCTCAAGGAGTTTTACCTTCCTTGAGTCAATAGTTCGGATCATGGCTCTTATTGGGGGCCCATCCGAATAAATCGCATAATCATTTGATACAAAAGAAGCAATATCATTCAGGTGGGTGGATTCAGGTGGACCGTAATTCACCACCAACATTTTATGATGATTGAATTTACAGCATAAATGATGATTATTGTCGTGCATTGAGGTGAATGTAAATTATCAGCAAACGCCCTTCCTTCC
>Ga0265296_1002114_pt1 | contig 20684 bp, 12 predicted proteins | sample MunlanPumphouse1_FD_189073 | JGI IMG/M metagenome (GOLD analysis project Ga0265296, IMG submission 189073) | Groundwater microbial communities from a municipal landfill in Southern Ontario, Canada - Pumphouse #1 | ecosystem: Environmental > Aquatic > Deep subsurface > Groundwater | place... | reverse complement strand
TCGGTGCTGCGGGGGGTCGACCTGGTGGTCCGCCTGGGGGAGATGCTGGCGGTGATGGGCCCCTCCGGCACGGGCAAATCTACGCTCCTCTTCATCCTGGGACTCCTGATGCCGGCCTCCTCCGGGAGTTACTATTTCCAGGGGCAAGACGTGCTCAACCTTAACCGGTCTGAGCAGGCGGAGTTCCGGCGCCGGCGGGTGGGTTTCGTCTTTCAAAACTGCGATCTTCTAGAGAACTCCACGGTTTACGAAAACCTGGAGTTCCCTTTGGTGTACGACCAGGTGGATCCCAAGGAGCGGCCGGACAGGATCGCCGCGGCCCTAAAGAGGGTCAACCTGGACCACCGCATCAGGCATCCTGCTAATCTGCTTTCCGGAGGAGAAAGACAACGGGTGGCGGTAGCCCGGGCCCTGGTCAATCAACCTCTGCTCATCCTGGCGGACGAACCCACCGGCCAGCTCGACCGCAAGCACGGACACCTCATCATGGACCATTTCGAGCTCATTGCCAGTGGCGGAGATACCTCCCTGATTTTGGTGACCCATGATCCTCTGGTGGCGGAACGCTGCACCAGAGCGTTTTCCTTGGACGACGGCATCCTCTATGATACGTGATCCCCGTTATAACGATAAATTGCCAGCGGATGCCGGCGCCCCTAAGAGGGTAAACCCGCGGCCGGACCCCAAAGCCGCGACCCCAGGAAAAAAGCCCGGGCAGTCGCCTCTTTCCCGCCGGTTGGTGAGAAACCTGCTGGTCCTGATCGTCGGCATCATGGCCGCGCTACCGGGCCTAGGGGCCCTGCCGGCCCTGGGTGCGGAGGAACCGGCGCCCGCTGCGGCTCAGGAGCCGGAGCTCTCCCAGGGACCCCTGGACTATGACCGCGCCGCGCGGCTGGCCATCCGCCGATCCCCTTATTTTACCAAGGGCTCCCTGGAAATTGACGTCAAACGCCTGGATGAGACGGATAGCCGGTATGATTTGATCCCCAGTGTAAATTTCCGCACCAGTTACTATGTGGACCGGCCTCAACAATTCGGTATCAGCAAGAATACTTATTCCCTGCGGTTTACCTCCGAACATTATAACCCCATGGAGTCATATTATACCCTGCAGGCCAAGAAGCTTTTCACCCAGGTCGCCGTTCTTCATCACATGCAGGCTATTGGCGATGGCCTCCAACGGCTGGGAAAGCTGTTTCTGGAGATGGACTGTCTGAAACAAGTGGCGGCCCGGCAGCAGGATCTCCTGGATGTGGCCCGCCAGAATCTGACCTACGTCCAGAATCGCCTCAATATCGGCACTGCCACTTCCCTGGAAGTCAAGGTGGCCACCCAGGAATTGGAGGCGGCCCAGATGGAAATGGAACGTCTAACCTTTTCCCAGAACCGGCTCCGGGGAAATTTGCAGGCCTTCATCGGGCTGAAAAGCGACCAGGGGACCAATCTGAACCTCAAAGAGGCCCGCCAACAACTGGTGGGCAGATTTGACCCCGTCTCCGTTACTCTGGAACAGACCAAGACCCGCTCTTTCGAGCTCAAAATCATGGATGTGAAAAAGGAGCTCCAAAAATTTAATATCACGGTGGCCAAGGTCAAACTGTTGCCCAGTTTCTTCTTTGGGGCCGTAACCGCTGATCCCCTGAGCCTGATTCAAAGCCGGGCTCTCTTCTTCTATATAGGCTTGGATGTGCCGGTATGGGACGGGTTTAAACGGCTCCGGAATATTTCCCGACAAAAGACGGTTTTGAAACAATACGACTCGGACTCGAATTTAAAAGTGCTCGATTTGGTGGATAAGTGGAACGAGACCCAGGAGAATCTGCGCAGCGCCGGCGCGGCCCGGAAAGCGGCCCAGGCCCAGGAGGAATTGGCCCGTCTCCGGGAACGGCAAAGTGAAATCCGCTATCAATCCGGAGGGGAACCCCTTTCGGTTTATCTGGAGGGGCGCAAAGGCCTGTTGGAGGCCCAGAAATCCGGGCTTGTTAAAGCCCTGGACTATGACCTGGCCGTTTTGGCGCTTCGTCAATTTTCCGGAGACCTAGGTGCATCTTATGTGGATCCGAATTCCTGGCAACAATAAATACGCGTCCTGGCTGCCAGGGGTGTTAGCCCTGGTCTGGCTGGCCCTGGTCAGCAGCCCGGTGGCGGCAGCGTCTCCGGCCCCGGCCCCGGCCGCGGCTCCGGCCGCGAAGGAACCCCAAGCCTCCGAAGTGGCCTTTATCGGCAAATTCGCTTGCCCGGTCAAACGCCAGGTGGTTCTTCCTTTCCCGGGGGTCATCACCGGGATTCAGGTGCAACCCGGCCAGAAAGTAAATGCCGGTGATACCCTGGCCCTTTATAGCCTTTCCCCCGATGCCACCCTGGCCGTACACCGCCGCCTTTCTCCGCCCCAGATCAAGGATCTGGAGGCGAAACTGGCGGACGTGGAACGGGCCCTGAGCCAGGCCGACGCTAAGCAGCGGGAAGTGGCCCAACTGGCTGCGAAGAAATTGGCTCCTCCCCAGACCCTGGCGCAGGTCGATAAGGAACGCCAAATTCTGGCCAGGCAGCGGGGTGCGGTGCAAGCGCGTCTCCAACAGGAACGCCAATTTGCCGCGGATGATCTCCGGATCTTGAAAGGGCAACTGGGGGATTCTCTTAACAGCAAGCAAATGCCTAAAGAAGGGGCCCTGAAAGCCCCCATCGACGGCTATGTGGTCTATACTCATCCGGATTTGCGGGAAGGCGCGGAATTGGAGGCCAATGCCATAGCCTTTCAGATAGGGGTGATGGACCCCATGGTGGTCAAGGCCCAGGTTCACGAAATGGAATCCCAACAGATGGCGGTGGGCGACCAGGCGGAAATTTCCCCTGAATCTATCCCGGGACGCAAATTCGCCGCGCAGGTTAGCCGCCTCTCCTGGGTGCCCATCAAAGCGGGCATGGAACAACCCACTTATTATGAAGCCGAGTTCCAGGTGCCCAACCCCGAACTGACCCTCAAAGAAGGCATGAAGGTGCGCGTTGTCCTCCGTAAGTCCAAATAATCAAGGGGGGGGCAATGATTACCGGGCAGAGGTAAGGGTTATTCCCGTAGAGGAGGAAGTTGATTTATGGGAATTCCTCCGGCTCCCCTGGCGCATTTATCAGCATGATCCCTGCTGGGTCCCACCCATCCTGTCCCATCAGCGCGCTTTTCTCGATCCCCTACAAGGCCCTTTTTTCGAGATCGGGGAGGCCCGGTACTTCCTGGCCTTTTACCGGGGAGTGCCCGCCGGGCGTATCTCCGCTCACATAAACCGTCTCTATGACGCCCAATATGACCAGACCACAGGGTTCTTCGGGTTTTTTGAATCCATCCCCGAGCCCCGGGTGGCTGCCGCGCTGTTCGAGGCCGCAGCCGGTTGGCTGCGGGAGCGGGGCAGAAACCGGCTCCTGGGCCCTTTAAGCTTCTCCATTTATGATGAAGTGGGGATGCTGATCAAGGGATTCGATTCCCTGCCGGTCCTGTTCCAATCCCATAATCCCCCATACTATCCTGACCTGATGGCCGGTCTGGGTTTTCGCAAATCCTTTGATTTTTACGCCTTGCGGATCACCAACCGGCAGATGGATGTGGACGCCCTGGAGAAAAAAGTTGACGACATTCTCCGGAACCAAAACTTGCGGCTGGTCCCTCTGAACCTCCGGGACCTGGACCGGCGCACCGAGGAAGTCTACGCCCTCTTCAACGAGGCCTGGAGTTCCAACTGGTGCCATGTGCCTCTCACCAGGCGCCAGTTCAAGGCGTCTTTCGAGGAGCTGAGATTACTGCTGCGTCCCAACCTGGTGAAGCTTCTCCTGGACGGGGACAGCCTGGTGGCCTTCTCCATTGTCCTGCCCGACCTTAATCCCTTGATCCAGAAGTTGAATGGGCGTCTGACCTTTTGGGGAAAATTACGGCTTTATTATGAAGCCAAGTATAAGCCCATCAAAAAGGCCCGGGCCCTGGTCCTGGGGGTGCGGCAGCGTTACCAGGGCAGAAAGCTCCATCATGCCTTGATCCTCAGGAGTTACGTGGACGTGGTCCGGGAAACCCCGTGCCAGTTCTGCGACCTCTCCCTGATCCCCGAGAACCTACGCCACTATATGAAGGCGTTTAGGGCCTTTGGAGCGGAACCCTATAAGATCTTTCGCATCTTTGAAAAAGAATTCTGACCCTGCCGGGGTTCTCCCATTGCCTTCCCCGTCCTCCCGGACCGATCGTGTCCTGGTGCCCCTCTTCTCCAGCGCCATCTTCATCTTTGCCCACTTCCCGGGCCTGACCCGTCGTTGGGTCATCAATGACGACGTGCGCCAGCAGATTTTCTGGATGCAGCAGTGGCAAGATCCTCAGCTTTTCCCCGGGGATTTGCTGGCTGACTATGCCCGCCACTACGTCCCCTGGGGGGTTAAAGGCCTTTATTGGCTGGCCTCCTGGTTCCTGGACCCCATAACCTTTTCCAAAGTGCTGCCCGGCCTGTTGTTTGTGTTCCTGGGGTGGTGTTTTTTCCGCATCGGCGTTCGCCTGGGTTCCCGCCGCGTGGGTTGGTTTGCCGTGGGAGTCTTTTGGCTGATGCCCTTCTTCCTGGATAACCTGTCCGGGGGCCTGGCCCGGTCTTTTGCCGCGCCGCTGCTGGCGTTTTTTTGCCTCTCCTGGCTGGCCTCCAGCCCCTGGGGCCTGGGCCTGGCCTTGCTCCTCCAGGCCCTCTTTATCCCTTATATCTTTGTGTCAGCCGCCGGCGCCATATTGCTGGCCTGGCTCCTGGGACACCTGGGATGGGGGCCGCCGCCTCCCTTCCCCCGGCGTCTGGTCCATTTCGTGGTGCTGGCCCTGGCTTGCGGCCTGGTGGCGGCCATGCAACGCCAGTTCAACGCCGCTGGTTACGGACCCCTGGTGAGCGCCGCCGAGATGCTCAATCACCCGGAGTTTACTGCCCAGGGCCGCTACGCCATCCTGCCGGTGCCGTCTTTTTTCTGGGAAATAATCAGCCCCTGGCAGTACATCTCCCCTTTTGAGATCGGGGGATTGGTCCTCGGAGTCTGCGGTTGTGTCCTGTTGCTGGGGGCCGCGGTGTTCGGCGGTATGCGAGTCCCCTGGCAGAATCTGCAATCCCGGGCCTGGCCTTTCATTTATCTGCTTCTATCCTCCTTATTTCTCTATTTTCTGGCCCGGATCTTCCTCCTGAAGTTGTTTGTCCCCGACCGCTACCTGATCTACACCCTGAATCTGATCTACTGCCTGGCCTTGGCCCTCTGCCTGGAAAGGGCCCTCAGGCCGGGGTCTTGGCCCCGGGGACTCAAGGCCGCGGCCCTGGTGCTGGTGGCCGTACTGAGCGGCCTCCGTCTCTACGGGGTGGGCCTGTACGACTACTCCGCGTACCGGCCGCTGTACGCGGCCCTGGACCGGACCCCTAAGTCGGCAATCATTGCCGGGCACCCCCATCTCCTGGATAACGTCCCCTGCTTCGCCCAACGCCGGGCCCTGGCCACCTTTGAGCTGGCCCATCCCTGGAGCAAGGGCTATTGGGAGCAGATCAGGCCCCGCTTGGAAGACCTTTTTACCGCGTATTACGCGGAAGATCCCCAGGTGGTGCGGAATTTTTGCCGCAAGCACCAAATCTCTTTCCTGGTGGTGGATGACCGGCATTTTACGCCGCAGTTTCTGGCCGGAGGACGCTTGCCGGTTCCTTTTGATGCGCCCCCTAAAAGCGGCAAAAAACGGCTCTCCGAACGGGTGGCCTGTCCCTTTTTCGCGCCCTTTGCCGACCTGATCCGCCAACAGGTCCGGGAACGTTCCCGCTTTGCCCTGCTCGATAGGGACATCTTTCCGGGCCGGACAGTGGATGAACATCTCCGGCTGTTAGATATGCGGTCCTGCTTTCAAGGGGGGCCATCTTCTGCCGGTTACTAAGGGAAGTTTCCTCAGGCCGGCCTCGATGGCATCTTATTGAAGGCTGTCTCTTTATATATTTATCAAAACCTGGCATAACTACTGCAGTAAAAAAGGGGTTATCATTTTTCCCCGGGGCCGCCGCCATTGACGCGGCCGGATTGGCCCATTATTTATCTTTGAGAGTTGCATAAATGCTGATAGAAAGCCGTTAGCTAAGCGGTGGCTTGCATGAACAAAATATTTTCCTGTCTTCTTCTTTCCCGCCAGCCTGATGATCACTCCCTGGTGGCAGACGCGCTGCGCCCGGAAATTTCCCATCTCCAGATCCGTCAGGTTACCGATGCCCAGGCCTGGCAGCAGGCCCTGGCCGCGGGGGACTTTGATCTGGGAATCATCGCCGATCCGCCTCCCCGGGGAGACCAGGCCACCCTCCTCCAGGACTGGAAGAGCCGCTTTCCCGAGTGCCCCGTAATCATGCTGGCCGGCCCCGAAGAGCAGGAGGCCGCGTGGGCGGCGCTGCGCGCAGGTCTGGATGACTATATCCTCAGGCGCCCGGAGCATCTGGCGCGGTTTTGCTCTGTGGTTCAGGACGCCCGCCACCGTGCCCGCAAAAACCTGTCCCCGCGTCACCCCGAAGAGGGACCAAGAGCCGAGGGGGATTTTTACCGGTCCATTTTTCTGGCCGCGCACGAGGTTATTCTGGTCCACGACCCGGAAACCGGCCGCATACTCGATGCTAACCAAGAGGCCTGCGACAGCTTTGGTTATACCCTGGAGGATTTTAAAAACCTTGATTTGGGAACTCTGTCCATGGAGGGGCCCGGGTTTTCCCAGAAAGAGGTGGGCCGGTACCTTAAAAAAACCCTCCAGGAAGGCCCCCAATCATTTGAATGGCTGGGCCGGGACATATCCGGCAAACCCCTCTGGTTGGAGATCACCTCCAAGCCCCTGTTAATCGGCGGCCAGACGCGCGTGGCCTCCTTTGGCCGCAACATCTCCGATTATAAACGGACCCAGGAGGCGCTCCGGGAAGCGGAGGATCGTTATGAAACCCTCCTGGACAACTCCGGGGACGCCATCTTCATTCATGACACCGCGGGCAGGCTGCTCCAGGTGAACGACGCAGCCTGCAAGCTCCTGGGATACACCCGGAGCCAACTGCAGCAGATGACCCTGAAGGATATTGATGCCCCCCACTACTTCTCCATCAAGAAAAAGATCCGGGATTCCCAGGAACGCGGTCAGGTATTCATGGAAACCTCGCTGCAGCGCTGGGACAAGACCACGGTTCCGGTGGAATTGAGCAGCCGCCTCATCGAGTACTCCGGGCTGCCCGTGGTCTTCAGTATCACCCGGGATATTACCGAGAGAAAGGAGGCCGAAGAGAACCTGCGGCAAAAAGAGAGCAAATACCGCAGCATCTTTGAAACCACGGGCGCCGCCACTTGCATAGATGAGGGAGACACCACCCTATGCCTGGTGAATGATGAATTTGCCAGGCTGGCCGGCTATACCCGGGAGGAGTTGGAGGGGAAGAAAAGCTGGGCCGAATTCATCGTTCCAGCAGACCTGGACAGTCTCAAAGAATATCATCGCCTGCGCCGCACCGATCCCCAGGCCGCTCCCAGAAACCTTAGCTTCCGCTTTATGGACCGGCAGGGCCAAGTTAAAGATATCCTGGCCACCGTGGCCTTGATCCCCGGCACCAACAAGACCGTAGCCTCGTTGCTGGACATCACCGCCAGGCAGCGGGCCGAAAAAGCCCTCCGGGAAAGCGAAGTGCGTTACCGTCTCCTGGTGGAGACCATGAACGACGGTCTGGGTATGGTGAATGAAAAGGGGCTATTCACCTTTGTCAGTTGCCGTCTCTGCGAAATTATAGGGTATTCCAAGGAAGAGCTTCTGAACCGGCCTTTAAAAGATTTCCTGGACGCGGCTAATAAGAAGATCTTTAAAGAACAGATAAAGCTCCGGAAACAGGGGGGGCGCCAGCCTTACGAAATTACCTGGATCAGAAAAGACGGCACCCCTGTGGCCATCAACGTTTCCCCGGTACCCCTGTTTGATGCCGGGGATCGCTTTAAGGGGAGCTTTGCGGTGGTGGCGGACATCACCGCGCGGCTGCAGACGGAAAGGGCCCTGAGGGAGTCGGAAGCGAAATACCGGGCCATCTTTGAAAACAGCGGCACCTCCATGGCGATCATTGATGAAGACCACATCATTTCCCTGGTAAATGATGAGTTTGCCAGACTTTCCGGCTATTCCCAGGAGGAACTGGAGGGAAAGAAAAGGTGGATGGAGTTTGCCGCGGCCGAAGACATGCCGAAGATGCAGGAATATCACCGGCTGCGGCGCCTTGATCCCTGCCAGGCCCCCAGGAATTACGAGGCTGGCTTTATTGACCGTCAGGGGCAGCGGAAAGATATGCTGGTTACGGCCGGCATGATTCCCGGGACCAGCAAGAGCGTGGGCTCCCTTTTGGATATCACCGCGCGTATAAAAGCTGAACAGGATCTGATATTCGAACGGAAAAAGTTTCAGACCCTAACGGAAAACTCCCCCTTGGCCATGGTGATGGTCGGCGAGGACGGCCTCTTTAGATATGTGAATCCCAAGTTCACCGAACTTTTCGGGTATGATCCGGCAGATGTTCCCGACGGCAAGACCTGGTTCCGGAAAGCCTTCCCCGCACCGGCCTACCGGCATGAAGTCATTGCCACCTGGGTTAAAGATCTGGAAAAGGCCGAACCCGGAGAGAAAAGATCCTGCACTTATACGGTCACCTGCAAAGACGGCGCGCAGAAGATCGTCAGTTTTATCCACGTACAGTTGGATAACGGCGATCATTTGATGACCTGCGAGGACATCACCGCGCGGCACCTGGCCGCGGAAGCCGTCAAGCGTAGCGAGCAACATTTCCGCCTGCTCATCGAAAACTCCATGTTCCACCTGCGCATTATCGAACCGGACGGCACCATCCGTTATGAGAGTCCCACGCTGGATAGATTCTTGGGATATCAACCCGCGGAACAGGAGGGCTTTAACGCCTTCGATTTCGTGCATCCCGACGATCAGGCCCAGACTCAAGAGAAATTGAGAGAGCTGCTGGAGAACCCGGGAATGGTGGCGGTGGTGGAGATGCGTTACCGCCACAAGGATGGGACCTGGCGTTATCTGGATGTAAAAGGGAGGAACCTGCTCCAAAATCCGATAATCAACGGCATCGTCCTTAACGGCCGGGATATCACTGAGGAGAAAAAGGCCATTGAGGCCCTGCGGCAAAGCGAGGAGCGCTACCGCGCCATGGTGGAGGATCAAACGGAAATGGTGTCCCGTTTTCTGCCGGACGGCACCCTCACCTTTGTGAACGAGACCATGTGCCGCTATCTCGGCAAGAGCCGGGAAGAGTTAATCGGCCGCAGTTTCTTTCCTTTTATCCCCACTGAGGACCGGGTCGTAGTCCAAAGAAGTATTGCCGCGCTTAATCGGGAAACTCCCTTTGCTACCCTGGAACACCCGGTATTAATGCCCGATGGCCGGGAGGTCTGGCAGCAATGGACCAACCGGGCCATTATTGATGATCTAGGGCAGATCATTGAATTTCACGGGGTGGGACGGGATATCACGGAACGTAAACGGGCCGAGGAGGCCCTGCAGGAAAGTGAAAAGCTCCACGCCAGCATCTTGGATGCCATGCCGGATATGGTTTACGAATTAAGCCTGGATGGGCATCTGCTTTACGCTAACCAAGCCACCGCCGAGATTTTAGGATATGCACCGGCAGAACTGCCCCGGCTCACACTTGAGCACTTGTTGGATGAGGAGGGTTTGCAGAAAGCCTTCCGAACAATCGGAGAAATGGTGGAAAAAGGGCAACCCTCCCGGACTGAGCATTACCAGCTCCGCACCGCGCAGGGGAACTTGGTGCCCATTGAAACCCATGCCATCCTGGTAGAAAGGAGCAACCAGCCGACCACCGTCGTGGGCGTAGCCCGGGACATCACCACCCGGCTGCACGCGGAGCAGGTCCTGCGCCAGACAGAAGCGGAAAAATCCCTGATCTTGGCAAATATGTCGGAGATGGTGACTTATCGCCACCGGGATGGCCGCATACTCTGGGCCAACCAAGCCGCAGCCCTCTTTTACGGCCTGACCCCGGAACAGTTGGTAGGCCGTTTCTGCCATGATATTTTCCAGCTACGCTCCACCCCCTGTCCGGATTGCCCGGTTCATGAAGCCATCGCTTTCGGCCAGGCCATGGAAAAAGAAATCATCACCACTAACGGCCAGACCCTCCTGTTGCGCACCTCTCCGGTTAAGGATAATAAAGGCGAAGTCCAGGGAACGGTGGTGGTGGCCAGTGACATTACAGCCCGCAAGAAGATGGAGGGCGCCATCAAGGCCTCGGAAGAAAAAATGCGCCTGATCATCGAGTCCTCCCCAGTGGGCGTCCGCATAATCCAAGATGACCGGTATCTTTACGCCAATCCGGCTCTGGTCGGGATGTTCGGTTACGGCAGCGCCGCGGAGATTGTCGGCCAACCCGCGACCATGCTCTTTGCCGGGAATGTGGAAACCCGCCTTTGGAGAAGGGAGGCGAGTCTGGAGGAAAAGTCTGCCACCGCTTCCTATGAAGTCCAGGGCGTCAAAAAGGATGGCTCCCGGCTGGAGGCCCAGGTCTGGCAGACGGAAATCGATTACCAGGGCGAGCCGGCCCTCCTGAATTTCGTTTTGGACGTTAGCGAAGCCAAGGCCCTGCGCAGCCAACTCCTCCAGTCCCAGAAGATGGAGGCCATCGGCACCCTGGCCGGAGGGATCGCCCATGATTTTAACAATATCCTCTTTCCCATCCTGGTCAACGCGGAAATGGTGCTGGAAGACCTGCCACCGGACAGTTCCTCCCAAAAGAGGTTGGAACGGGTGCTCAAGGCCTGCGAGCGGGCCAGGGATCTGGTGAAGCAAATCCTGGCCTTTAGCCGCCATGAAGAACGGGAGCTCACTCCGGTACACCTGGTTCCCATTATTAAAGACTCCCTGAGGCTATTGCGGGCCTCCTTGCCGAGCACCATTGAAATGCGCCGCACTCTGGACCTGGCCAACGACATTCTGCTGGCCGACGTTACCCAGATTCAGCAGATAGTGATCAACCTCTATACCAATGCCGCGCACGCCATGCGGGATCGGAGAGGGCTGATCGAAATCAGCCTGACAGAGGTGGGGGCCGAGGTTGCCCTGCCTCCCGATCTAGGCCCCGGGCCTTACCTGCAATTGACAGTCAAGGATAACGGCCACGGCATGGACCCCGCCACCATGGACAGGATCTTTGATCCTTACTTCACCACCAAGCAAACCGGGGAAGGCACGGGGTTGGGACTGGCGGTGGTCCATGGCATTGTTAAACGGCATGGCGGCGCCATCACCGTGGCCAGTGAACCCGGAAAAGGGAGCTCCTTCCACGTCTTTCTCCCCCGGGCGGACGAGGAGATCCGGATAACCCCCCGGGAATTTCCCCGGTCTCTCCAGGGCCAGGGCCGGATCTTGTTGGTGGACGATGAACCCGAGGTCATCGCGACGCTGCAGCCGATGTTGGAACAACTGGGCTACCGGGTTGTGGCTTTAAGCGACAGCATGGAAGCCCTGGACACCTTTCGGGACCATCCGGAAGACTTCGATTTGGTGATTACCGATCAGACCATGCCCCAGCTGACCGGTAAGGATTTGGCCCTGGAGATCCTCAGCTTGCGTCCGGAACTTCCCGTCATTCTGTGCACCGGTTACAGCGAAACCATCTCCCGGGAGAAGGCCCAGGCCCTGGGCATCCGGGAGTTCGTGATCAAACCCGTTGCCACCCAGGTGTTGGCCGAGACCATTCAGCGGGTGTTAATGTCCCAAAATAATGGGAGTTGAACAGGCGGTCCATGGGCAATATTCTCATCATCGATGACGACCAATTGATTTGCGAGACCATCGCCGACGCGGTGCGGGGGTTGGGGCACGAAGCCGCTTCCGCCCTGACCCTCAAAGAGGGGCTCGAAAATGCCCGGTCTCATGACTATGACGTCATCTTTCTGGATGTGCGCATGCCTGACGGCAATGGTCTGCACATGTTGCCCCGCCTCCGGGAAGCGAGCATCCCGCCGGAGATTATCATCATCACCGGTTACGGGGATCGCGCCGGGCCGGAACTGGCCATCAAGAACGGGGCCTGGGATTATATCCAGAAGCCCTTTTCCAAAAAGGAGATGATCCTGCCGCTGATGCGCGCCCTCCAGTACCGGCAGGAAAAAAAGGCCAAAAAGCCGCTGATGGCCTTGAAATTAGACGGCATTGTGGGCAGCAGTCCGCGGATGAAGGCCTGCTATGACCTCTTGGCCCAGGCGGCCCAAAGCGACGTCAACGTCCTGATCACCGGCGAAACCGGCACCGGCAAGGAACTCTTCGCCCGGGCCATTCATGAGAACAGCCCTCGCTCCTTCCATAATTTAGTGGTGGTGGATTGCACCTCCCTTCCCGAAACCCTGGTGGAAAGCATGCTTTTCGGGCACGAGAAGGGGGCCTTCACCGGCGCGGATAAGCCCCAGTCAGGCTTAATCAAACACGCGGACCAGGGCACCCTGTTTTTGGATGAAGTGGGGGAACTGCCGCCGGCATTACAAAAATCTTTCCTCAGGGTGTTGCATGAACGCCGTTTCCGGCCCCTGGGAAGCCACCGGGAAATAGCCAGCGACTTCCGTCTGGTGGCCGCCACCCACCGCAATCTGGAGCAAATGGTGCAACAGGGGCAGTTCCGCCAGGACCTGCTGTTTCGCCTCCGCTCTTTGACCATCGACTTACCCCCCTTGCGGGAACGATCAGAGGACCTTAAAGAATTGGTCCTCTATTATATGGCCAAACTCTGGGAAAAGCAGGGGATGGGGACCAAGGGTCTCTCCCCGGAATTTCTCGAAACCCTGATGGGCCATAACTGGCCGGGAAACGTGCGGGAACTGGTGAATGCCTTGGAACGGGCCCTGACCGCAGCCTACTGGGAACCCATCTTGATTCCCCAGCATCTGCCCCCCCATATCCGCATCCAGGTGGCGCTGAGCGCGTTCAAAAAAATGGACACCCCGGAAGCACAGCCTCCCCTGAAGACCAGGGCGGAGACTGTTCCCAGGCTGCGTCATTTCCTGGAGGAGATGAAGCAGGAGTATCTCCAGAACTTGGTGGCCGTCACCGGCCACGATTTGCAGGCAGCCTGCCGCCTGTCAGGGATGTCCCGTTCCAGCCTCTACGGGCATTTGCAAAAATTTAAAATTAAGTTAAAATTAACGGAGAGGTAAGAGAAAAATAAGTTTCCAATAATATGGATTGTCTTTTTTCTTGGAAACCTTGGAAAGGTGCGGCTTAAACCTGGGAAAAATTACCCTGTCCTAAAATATAGACACTGAACCTGCATTCCCTCTCGAGCCATTCCCTTTTAATTTTTGAACTATTTGTAATTACTTAAGAATACAGGTTTGCCCTTTATGGCCCGCCTTTTGTATAGCAATTAAATTTTAGAGCAAAGTTGAGGGAATTTTATAGGCAAGAAGCATTTCTCCGGGAGAAATTACCTGCACATTCAGGCATGGCAACACCGCCGCTTAGATAATCTGCAAGTGCATCATAGCTTTGCCGGCTTATCGTTATCTTCCCTGCTCCCCCCCTCAGATGTTGTCAGCGGAGAAACGCGCCTGGACCTGGGGTCATTATCCGGATTTCCGCGCCCGGATTCTCCCAAATGCCGCGCCGGTTTCCTCGAATTAACGTTACCCGGTCTATCTTTGGTGCTGCACCGCGGTTCTGAAGGCCTTAAGAGGTTTGCATGGTTGTTTATGTCGTCTTAACAATTTCCATTGTTCTACAGCTCAGCGCGGCTGTTCTGGCCTTGCGGCTGATTCCGGTCACCGGCGGACGGCGGGCCTGGATTCTGATCTCCGGGGCTTTGCTGTTCATGGCGCTCCGCCGCTCCATCAGCTTGTTCCAGGGCGCCGCGGAATTACACCCCGCGGATCTCAACGCTGAACTGGTGTCCATGGTCACTTCCGCGGTCATGTTGATGGGCATCGCCTGGATTGCCCCCCTGTTCCGGTCCATCAAGGACACCAACGCGGCTCTGGCCCGGAGCGAGGCCAAGTACCGGGAACTGGTGGAAAACGCCAACAGCATTATCCTGCGCCTGGATCCCCAGGGGCGCATCACCTTTTTCAACGAGTTTGCCCAAACCTTTTTCGGCTACGCCCAGGAGGAAATCCTGGGCCGGCAGGCAGTGGGCACCATTGTGCCGGAAACCGATTGCCAGGGCCGGGACCTGGCGGCCAGGGTGGCGGATATCGTGGCCCATCCGGAGCGTTACCCCACCAGTGAACATGAAAACCTGCGCCGCAATGGGCAACGGGCCTGGGTCACCTGGACCCACAAGGCCATCCGGGATGAGCAGGGCCGCGTCACCGAAATTCTGTGCATCGGCAACGACTCCACGGCTTGCAAGAGGGCCGAAGAAGAACTCCTGGAACAATCCTGGCTCCTGGAGGCCTTTTTCCAGCATACCATCACCCCCCTGGTCATTCTGGACAAAGACTTTAACTACATCCGGGTGAATCAAGCTTATGCCCGGGCCTGCCAGCGGGACGTTTCGGAATTTCCGGGTAAGAATCATTTTGACCTTTATCCCAGCGGGGCAAAGTCCTATTTCGCCCAAGTGGTGCAAAACAAGGCCCCCCACCAGGCCTTTGCCCAGCCCTATACCTTTCCGGATCATCCGGAATGGGGAGTGACTTACTGGAACTGGACCTTGGTCCCTATTTTGACTAAACATGGGGAGGTGGAATTTCTCGTCTTCACTCTCAAAGATGTTACTGAAGGGCAGCGCGCGGTGGAGGCCCTCCGGGAAAGTGAAGAAAAATACCGGGTCCTGGTCAAAAATATCCCGGCCCTGGTCTTTAAAGGGTACACGGATTGGAAGGTGGATTTCTTTGACCGCAAGATCGAGGAACTCACAGGTTACTCCAAAGAAGATTTTGACGCCCGAAAATTAAAATGGTCGGATTTGATCCTGCCGGAGGATCTCCCCGCAGTCCAAAAGATCTTCATTGAAGCCCTCAAGTCCCCAGAGTCCTATCTGCGCACTTACCGCATAAGGAGTAAAGACAAGAGGATTATCTGGATTGAGGAAAGAGGCCAGATCATCTTCAATCAGAAGGGAGAGCCTGAGTACGTCAGCGGCGTCTTCTATGACATCACCCGGAACAAGGAGACTGAGGCAGCCTTACAGAAAAGTGAAGAGCAACTCCGCCAGGCCCAAAAAATGGAAGCAGTGGGCCGCCTGGCTGGAGGCGTGGCCCATGATTTCAATAATCTCCTCACCGGCATCATCGGCTTCGCCGATCTCTTGCTGACGGACCTTGACCACCAAGATCCCCATCGCCGGGAAGTGGAAGAAATTAAAAACACGGGGGAGCGGGCCGCGTCCCTGACCAGGCAGCTCCTGGCCTTCAGCCGCAAACAAATCCTGCAGCCCAGAAAATTGAAGCTTAACTCCGTAGTCAGGAACATGGAGAAGCTGCTGCAACGCCTGATCGGCGAAGATATCTTTCTGGCCACCAACCTGGAAAACGATCTCTGGATGGTTGAAGCCGATCCCTTTCAAATCGAGCAGGTGATCATCAATCTGGCGGTCAACGCCCGGGACGCCTTGCCCCAGGGAGGCAAATTGAGCGTGGAGACCGCCAATGTGGAGTTGGACGAATCATACGCCCACCGCGATGTGAACTTCCAACCCGGTCCTTATGTGATGTTGTCGGTGACTGATAATGGCACTGGCATGGATGAAGAGACCCAGGCCCACATCTTCGAGCCTTTCTTCACCACCAAGGGCAGGAATCAGGGAACCGGCCTGGGGCTGTCCACAGTTTACGGCATAGTCAAGCAGAGCGGCGGGCATATTTGGGTATACAGTGAGCCCCAATGGGGCACCACCTTCAAGATCTATCTGCCCATGGCCGCCAATGCCCCGGAAGCGGCCAAATCCACCCCGGAGGCCACGGCATCTCCCAGGGGTTGGGAAACCGTCCTGTTGGTGGAAGATGAAAGAGTGGTCCGGAAAATGGTCTTTGCCGCGCTGCAACAAAGCGGCTACCAGGTCCTCGTGGCTGCAGACCCCGAAGAGGCGCTGTCTGTCTGTGAACAAAACAAAGGGTCCATCCACCTCCTGCTCACGGACGTGGTGATGCCGGGCATGAGCGGCAGTGATCTGGCGGAACGCCTGACCGGGCGATATCCGGACATGAAGGTCCTGTATATCTCCGGCTACCCGGAAAACGCCATCTCCCATCACGGCGTCTTGAATCCGGGGATCGCCTTCCTGGCCAAACCTTTCACTCCTTCGGCCTTAGTCAAACGGGTGCGCAAGGTGCTGGACGGCCCCCATCTGGCCGCGCCAGGGACCGCCCATGAGATGGATAAAAAAAGGCTTCCCGATGATGCCGAGGTTCGTGACCGGCCTGGGAAGAAGGGAATAGACGGGGACCTCCAGTAAAACCAAGCTGTTGCCGACCTTAGCAATGCCGGCTCCGGCTCCAGATAAATCCTGCTATTACTCTTGCGACATCGGTTAATGGAGGTTTCGAGATGGCCTTGGCTAACTTAAAATTGGGCACCCGGTTGGGTCTGGGATTCGGATTGATCCTCTTATTTTTGGCCATCGTCGCCTATGTCGGTATCAGCCGCCTGGCGGGGATGAATAACGCCTTGGACGACATTGTTAACAATAAAAACGTTAAAGTGGAACTAGCCAATGGTATGCAGGACCAGATAAACCTCATTGCCAGGTCCATCCGCAACATTGCCCTCAGTAACGATGCGGCCTTTATGCAGCAGGAGAAAGAGCGCATCGACAAGGCCCGGAGGCAATTTGCCCAATCCTATGGCCAACTGGAAAAGACAGTGGTCACTGACAGAGGCAAAGAGATCATGGGCCGCATCAAGCTAAGTAACGGGGTCACTAACCCTTTGGTGGACAAGGCCATGGCCCTGGGTCTGGCCAACAAGACCGGGGAGGCCGCCCAGGTTTTGTTCAAAGAGGTGCGCCCGCCCCAGGGCCAACTCCTGACCGACCTGGAGGCCCTGGTCACCTATCAAACGGAATTGACCAAACAGGCCAGTCTTGACGCGGCCCGGTCATATGCCCGGACTCGTTTATTCATGCTGGCTTGCAGCGGCGCGGCCATCCTCTTGGGGGCACTGGTGGCCTTCATGCTGACCTTCGATATCACCCGGTCCATTAACCGGGTGGCCCAGGGGTTACATGCAGGCGCCGAGCAATTAGCCGCGGCTTCTGAAGAGGTCAACGGCGCCAGCCAGTCCCTGGCCGGGGGCGCGTCCCAACAGGCCGCGGCCATTGAAGAAACCTCCTCCTCCCTGGAAGAGATGGCCTCCATGACCCGGCGGAACGCGGATAGCGCCGGGCAGGCCGACACCCTGGTGCAAGACGCCACCCGGGTGGTGGCTGACGCCAACCGCTCCATGAACACCCTGACCGAGTCCATGCAAGAGATCACCCGGGCCAGCGAGGATACGGCCAAGATTATCAAGACCATTGATGAAATCGCGTTTCAGACCAACCTGCTGGCCTTGAATGCCGCGGTGGAAGCGGCCCGGGCCGGGGAAGCCGGGGCCGGCTTCGCGGTGGTGGCCGACGAAGTCCGCAACCTGGCCCTGCGGGCCGCGGAGGCCGCCAAGAATACCGCCCTGATGATTGAGGGCACAGTCAGCCGGGTCAAGGAAGGCTCGGGGGTGGTTAACCAGGCCGCGTCGGCCTTCCACCAGGTAGCCAGCGGCACCGCCAAGATCCAGGAACTGGTGGCGGAGATCGCCGGCGCCTCCACTGAACAGGCCCAAGGGGTGGACCAGATCACCAAGGCTGTGAACGAAATGAACCAGGTAACCCAGGAAGTTGCGGCCAACGCGGAAGAATCCGCCTCGGCCTCGGAGGAACTCAACGCCCAGGCCATGCAGATGCGGGATTTTGTCCTGGAACTGCTGGCCCTGGTGGAAGGCAAAAACCGCAGGGCCCAAGATGAACCACGGCGCCCGGAAAGGGGAATGGCCATGCCCCCCAGTTTCCTGGGTGTTTCCAGTCCTCCGGAGATGCGCGTATAAAGAGAGCCATCCCCTGTCCCGGGACAGGTTAGACATTTCCCCAACATTATTTAAAGACAAATTTAACTAAAGAAGCGGCCTGCGGGCCGCTTCTTTAGTTTGGGAACTTTACTAAACAGGTGCCTGGAAGGGGAGGGCCCGGCGCCTGGGCAAGGTTTTAAAACCAGCGTCAACCGCCCCCAACCGGAGGATGGGTGGCCGGTTGCCGGTGGTTAACAGGAATATTTACTTTTCCTAACCCCTGACCACTGATTCAAGCCCGGGTGTCCAGGACGCTCCCTAGCAGGTCCGACGCGGTCCTCAGGGACTTGATGTTGGCCTGATAGCCCCGCTGGCCGATGATCAGGCTGATCATCTCCCGGGCGGGGTCCACATTCGCCCCCTCCCGGGCCGTGGCCATAATCATTGCCCCCTGGCCCACCTCATTGCCGCGCTGACCACTGGCTCCCAGAGCGCCTATTTCCAGGCGGGCGCTCTGGTAACCGGTGGTGTTGAGGTTGGCCAAATTCCCGGCCGCGGCGTTAACCATGCCGCTGAACACGTCCAGGCCGGAAAGCGCGCTGTTGATGCCGCTGATCACCCAAGCCTCTCTTAGGCTCCCAGGAATGCCGCCCCTGGGAACACGCAATATCTCTGGTAGTCTTATCGGCGCTTTTCAGGCGCGGCTGAAAAACAGGCAACCGTTCATGAGCCTGTGGCTCACCTGTCATTTATGAGGAATCGGCCTGCATTAATGCTTAACTTGGAACCCGGAACCTTGAACTTTTCTAGGCAGCAGGGGAGGGGTGTTAGGTGCAGAGTTTCTTATCTCACCAAAAAAAGGCCATCCCTGCCGGCAGGCAGGGATGGCCGCCTGGCAGCCAAAGAGGATACGGCTTAAGGGGCGGTATTCATGGATTTATTCAAGTTCAGCCGCCCCCCGGAGATACTTTGGCTGAGAAATCTGGTACTGAAGGTCCGGGGGCCAGAATACCAGGGCGTTGTTCGGCATGGCTGCCCCGCCGGTCTCATTTCACCCCCGCGCTTAAGCCTTAGATGCCAGCTGAGGTGATCGCTTTAACTATGGCAGACGGAAACCCTCTGCAAGACGGATTGCACTTGCACCTAATTTATTTTATAAACACCCATAAATCCATAAGCAAAAATACCGGTTTTGCTCTAGGCATAATGCCCATCAGCCGTTTCCCGGACTGGCGGCCAAGGGCATGTCATTCTGGGGGCAGGGAAGAATCCCGGAGGTTCGGTAAAAGAAAATTCTTCTTTCCCAGCAGCCGCGGCTGCAGAAAGATTGTCAGGGAAAATGGCGGCCTTTTCTTTACTAAACCTGGAGAAATCGTTTATCCATCTTGACATCAGGCGATTCTCTGCTAAACTTAAGGGGAGTTTAGCATGTCAGACTGAAAGCAGGGCCACAAGTCCTGGACACAAATCGGACGGGGATGCTAAAAATCCTCGACGATTTTTTTTTGCCTGACTGCTGTGCGCCCTGCTTTTTTGGCAGGATTATTACTGCAGTATCTGCAGGAGGTTGTACCATGAAGGAAACAGGAAAAGTGAAGTGGTTTAATGATTCCAAGGGCTTTGGCTTTATCGCCCGGGAAAGCGGCCCCGATGTCTTCGTACATCACAGCGCCATCCAAGGTGAAGGCTTCCGCTCCCTGGCCGAAGACCAGGAAGTGGAGTTTGAGGTGGTCCAGGGTCCCAAGGGAGCTCAGGCCCAGAACGTTGTAAAACTCTAGGCCGCATGGCCTGACTCCCAGAACTCCGGCGCTCTCCGAACGCCGGAGTTCTGGCTTTTTAAGGTCAGGGAGGTGGAAATTTGGCGCGTAATCGTTACGGCTGGGAAAAACGGGCTAAAGAAGTGGCCCGGAAACAGAAGAATGACGAGAAGATGAAACGCCGCCAGGGAAAGGCCCCCGCGCCTGCGGAGGAAGAGACATCTGAAGTGGAGGTTGTGGAAGAGATACCTCAGGTGGTTGTTGAAGAAGGCACTTAAAACAGAACTGAAAGCATATCCAGGTCAGACAGACAAGGAGAAGATATGAGTATTAAGTTGTACGTGGGCAACCTGCCCCACCAGATGTCCGAAGAACAGTTGCAGACCCTCTTTTCCGAGGCCGGCCACGTGTCCTCCGCCAAGATCATCACCGACCGGCAGACAGGCCAGCCCCGGGGCTTCGCGTTTGTGGAGATGGAAACCAAATTGGAAGGCCAGAAGGCCATTTCCATGCTTAATGGCAAAAATATTGACGGACGTCCCCTGGCGGTCAACGAGGCCCGGCCCCAGCAAAAGGGCGGCTTTGGTGGCGGTGGTGGCGGCGGCCGCGGCCGTGGCGGCGGCGGCTACCGGTAACCCCCGGCAGTCTTTTCGGGCCAGGTTAGGGTAGCCTCCTGCTACCTCCGGCCCGTGGTTTCCGGTTTAATCGCGGCCTTCGGGCCGCTTTTTTTTAAGAGGTTTTAGGGGACAGAGAAAATTAACATTTTTTTTCGGCAGGGGTCTAATATAGTTAAAGAGGCCTGGAAGGGGAGGGGCGAGCCCTTTTCTCCTGCCCGGGCTCCACTAACTTAAAAGGAATTTCTCCGGACGGAGGAAAAGCAATGAAAAGAATAA
>Ga0265296_1002112_pt1 | contig 20725 bp, 18 predicted proteins | sample MunlanPumphouse1_FD_189073 | JGI IMG/M metagenome (GOLD analysis project Ga0265296, IMG submission 189073) | Groundwater microbial communities from a municipal landfill in Southern Ontario, Canada - Pumphouse #1 | ecosystem: Environmental > Aquatic > Deep subsurface > Groundwater | place... | reverse complement strand
TTTGACAACTTATACGGTTTTGGGCTTGTGAATGCTTTTGCTGCGGTTCAGTAATAATCGCTACAACTACAAAATAATTAAAAAACTAAAACTTTCGCTTAAGCGAAAGTTTTAGTTTAGAAAAAATTTGTTATAATTAATAAAAATAAACTTCTTATTAAAAATATGAAAAAATTTTTCAATAGATTCTTTTCGCAAAAATTAAAAGATAGGGGAGAGACAGGCCAGGTTCAAGGCAAAGGCAGATTTGATAAGATTTTGGGTACAACAGGAAGAAGCTTTAGCTTGGCCTCCCGCTTAGAGCATATTAAAAACCGAGGAAAACAAAACAAAAAGTAGATAGTTTGAAAATATATGCAACAGTGGAACAAAGCGTTTAAGAATAAAGGAAAAATATTTTTGGATGCGCAGGAGGATATGCAAAGGATTGTGAAATTATTTAAGGAAAGGGGAGTAAAAAGAATTTTGGATTTAGGGTGCGGGTCGGGAGGGCATGCAGTTTTTTTAGCAAAAGCTGGATTTGGCGTTTTTGGCATTGATATTGCTAAAAATGGGATTGAAATTACTAAAAAATGGTTAAAAGAAGAAGGCAAAAAAGCGGCAGATTTAAGGATAGGGGATATTTATAAAAAGTTGCCTTATGCGAGCAATTTTTTTGATGCCTTAATAAGCACCCAAACTTTGCATCACAATAAAATAGAAAATATAAGAAAGCTGATTAAAGAGATAGAAAGAATTTTAAAGCCGCATGGTTTGTTATTTGTGACTGTAGCCAAGCACATGACAAATAAACAAATAAAAGAATCATTTAAACCAGGCGAGAAGCTCTGGAAAATGAAAAAGATAGCAAATAGAACAATTATGCCTTTGGAGGGTGATGAAAAAGGGTTAATTCATTATTTTTTTGACGAAAAACTTCTGCGAAAAGAGTTTAAAAATTTCAAGATTCATGGCATCTGGACAGAGTCATCAAGCAAGCATCTTTGTTTATTAGCGGAATTAAAAACAGGGCTTGACACTATTTTTTAATTTGGTATTATTGGCTTATGAGTATTTTGGAAATAACAAAAAACAAAAAAAGAAGCGGCTAAATTGCCACGTTTTTTGGCAAATTAAAAAACGCTTCTTGACAGAAGCTTTTTTGTTTCTAAAATGCAAGCTCGTTCCAATTGAATCTTGTCTCGTTGAAATGAATTTGAATATAAATATTTCAAGAGAGATGAACTCGTTCGTAAAATTTGTTAGTAGTTAGCAATAATTACTAGCTGTAGGATTTAAGAAAATTTTTAAGAGCAAATGGTGGATGCCTTGGAAGTAGGAGGCGATGAAGGACGTGGCGTGGCTGCGATAAGCCTCGGGGAGCTGCTTAGCAAGCTATGATCCGGGGATTTCCGAATGTGGTAACACTACCGCGCAAACCGCGGTAACCCAGTCGCAAGATTGGGGGCGAACCTGGGGAAGTAAAACATTTCAGTACCCAGAGGAAAAGAAAAATATATTTTATTCCCTTAGTAGTGGCGAGCGAAAAGGGAAGAGCTCAAACCAGGTCGTGCCTCATTGTGTTCGGCACGACACGAATAACCAATAACGAATAACAAATAACAAAAAAATACAATAGTTATTAGTTATTTGTTTCATGTTATTTGTGTCGCAAGCCGAGCGTAGCGAGGCGCGACTTGGGGTTGTAGGGCGCCAATAGAACTTGTTTCGGAAAGATATAAATTTATTACTTAGCTGAATATTCCTGGAAAGGATAACCATAGCGGGTGATAGTCCCGTAAGCGAAAATTAATAAAACTTTCTGGTTGGCGTTCCTGAGTACCGCAGGAAACGATAGCCCTGCGGGAATCTGGCTACACTGTTAGCCAAAGCTAAATACTACCTACTTACCGATAGTGAACTAGTACCGTGAGGGAAAGGTGAAAAGTAGCCCGGTGAGGGCGATGAAATAGTACCTGAAACCATTATGCTCACAAAGAGTCGGAGCTGGTCGTGCCTCATTGCATTCGGCACGACACGAATAACCAATAACGAATAACAAATAACAAAAAAATACAATAGTTATTAGTTATTTGTTTTATGTTATTAGTGTCGCCACCGAGTTCAGCGAGGTGCGACTGGTGACGGCGTGCTTTTTGTAGAACGAGCCAACGAGTCTAAATATACAGCTTGTTTAAACCCTTCTAGGGTGGAAGCATAGCGAAAGCAAGTGTTAATAGCGCGACAAATTTTGCTGTATATTTAGGACCCGAAGCCAGGCGAGCTTACCATGATCAGGGTGAATCCAAACGAAAGTTTGGAGAAGGCCCGAACCAGTTAGTCGTTCAACGCTTTTGGATGAATTGTGGTAAGAAGTGAAAAGCTAATCGAGCCTGGTAATAGCTGGTTCTCCCCGAAATATCTTTAGGGATAGCCTAAACGTTTGAGCTTGTGGGGGTAGAGCACTGAATGGTTCGTCGTGGGTTTACCTAGGCGATCCAATCAAACTCCGAATACCATAAGTTATGTTTAGAGTCAGAACACGGGAGCTAAGTTCCGTGCTCAAAAGGGAAAAAGCCCAGATCGCTATCTAAGGTCCCAAAATTTAAGCTAAGTGTGATAAGGAAGTGAATTTTCATTGATAGTTAGAAGGTTAGCTTAGAGGCAGCTATCCTTTAAAAAGTGCGTAACAGCTTACTACCTGAGAGAATTCGCGCCAAAGATTTACGGGACTCAAGCTTAATACCGAAGATGCGACTGTCCGCCTTTTAGGCGGACGGGGTAGGGGAGCGTCCTTATTGCAGCGAAGCCAATTCGTGAGAATTGGTGGAGCGATAAGGAGTGAGAATGTTGGCATGAGTAACCGCAAGGAGGGTGAGAGCCCCTCCCGCCGAAAATCTAAGGTTTCCTTGGCAATGACAATCATCCAAGGGTTAGGCGATCCTAAGCTGAACGCCGAAGGGCGTTTATGCGATGGCCAGACGGTTAATATTCCGTCCCTTCGATTTGTTTTCAATAAAGTGACGGAGAGCAGTAGCTTTTGCAGATTATTGGATTTCTGTTCGTGGCATAGGGGGCAACCCGAATGTTGCGAAAATTCTTGCTTTCGGGCAGGGGAATTTAAGTGAGCGCTCTTCCCAGAAAAGCTTTGGCGAGCTAAGCAAATTGAAATCGTACCGAAAACCGACACAGGTGGATTGGTGTAAGTGTACCAAGGCGAACGAGCGAAACTTCGTTAAGGAACTAGGCAAAACAGCTAGGCGTAAGTTCGCGAGATGCCTTCCCTTAGCTAGCAATAGTATTAAGGGCGCAGCTAAAGATCCCAGGCGACTGTTTACCAAAAACACAGGTCTCTGCTAAACTCGTAAGAGGATGTATAGGGGCTGAAACCTGACCAGTGCTGGAGTGTTAAAGGTGGGGGTGTGGTCGTACCTCACTGCGTTCGGCACGACACGAATAACCAATAACGAATAACAAATTATAAAATTGTTATTAGTTATTTGTTCTATGTTATTTGTATCGTCGCCGAGCATAGCGAGGTGCGATTATGCTCACTGCCCCAAGCCTCCAGTAAACGTCCGCGGTAACTCTGACCGTGTTAAAGTAGCGTAATCCCTTGCCGGGTAAGTTCCGGCCCGCATGAAAGGTTTAACGATCTGGGAACTGTCTCAACGAAGCGCTCGGTGAAAACGCAATGCCCGTGAAGATGCGGGATTCCTGCAGCTAGACGAAAAGACCCCGGGAGCTTTACTATATCTATGTATTGGGCTTTGGTCTTGGATGCGTAGCATAGGTGGGAGGATTTGAGGTTCTGATTTCGGTCAGGGCTGATCCGTCAGTGAAATACCACCCTTTCTTGATCTTTGTTCTAACCCGCCGCAAGGCGGAAACAGTGCATGGTGGGTAGTTTAAGTGGGGCGCTTGCCTTTTGATAGTATGTCTTATCCGTTGACATACCAAGGGGGCTCTCGACAATAACAATGTCGAGAAAAATCTGACTATATGCTGGAACATCTGGAGTACTTAAGGAGCAATCCAACAAGTGTGGCTATAAAGTATAGTCGCCAGACAATCAGCAGGAAAGATCGCGAACCGAATTTTGGGAGTTGAATAAATAGTTATTTTTTTAATTTTTACTTAACAAGGAGGATAAAAATGTATGATGACAGGACTGGATGCTTAATATTAATGGTTTCATATGGAGTATACAATTGGTTTCAGGACGGGTGGCGTTTAAATTCTCACAGGAGGTTTAAAGAAGTCACCCTAACAATAGATGTAGAGGAAAAACTAGAAATCCCGGAAAGCCAGGAATTAAATATTTTTGTCACTTGTAGTAACTTTCATAAGTTAATTCCGGCAATCTGGTCACATGTGGTTGTTATTCCACAGTTTTCCATACATGGAAAACATATATTCAATACCCATAAGGGTATGTTAAAGTTAAACTTAAAAAATAGAAGATTCTAGTCTAGTACCTTATAAATGGCGGTAAGAAAAATTCTAACCGCCCCCAAAATTCGGTTCGCGAAATCCTCAGAGGCCATATGTCAGATCCGCCCAGGGCGGGAAGATATGGTCCGAGCTCTATGGCGACATAGAGAATCGGTAATGTTGACACCATCAGCGCTCGTCAACTAATCCGATAATTAAAACTCTTTTTCTTTTATGCTAAGTAAAGAAATTGAAGATTACAAACTTACTTTGAAGTTAAGTCCAAGACAAAAAGAAATTCTTGTCGGTGTTTTATTGGGAGATGGACATTTAGAAAGGTTGTATAAACCTAATTTGGCAAGATTAAAAATAGAACACAGCGTTAATCAGAAAGAATATGTTGACTGGTTACACACAGAATTTAAAAATTGGACAAGAAGTGAACCACGCGCTAGAAAAGTAAAGGCGTTTGGACGCATTTACGAGAATTATGGATTTTGCACATATGGACATAAAGCATTAGGGAAATTCCAAGCAATGTTTTACAAAGAGAGAAATAAAATTGTGCCATTAAATATAGAAAAATTGCTTACTCGATTAGGATTAGCAATTTGGTATATGGACGATGGCTCAATTAAATCAGTAAAACACAAAGGAGTTTTCTTAAATACGCAAGGATTTAAAACAGATGATATCGAAAGATTGCAAAATATGTTAAGAAATAAGTTTGGCATCAACAGCACAACAAGAAAAGAGAAAAATGGAAAACAAATTTATATCGGCGGAGAAAATGGAAGAAAGTTTATTGAATCAATAAGACAATATATTATTTTTTCTATGCGTTATAAGATTCCAAAAGTTTTAATTTAACATAATGCCTAAAAAGTAACGGAGGCGTTTAAAGGTTGGCTAACTCCGGATGGAAATCGGAGTGATAGGGCAAAACCAAAAGCCAGCTTTACTGCGAGATGGACATATCGAGCAGTTACGAAAGTAGAATTTAGTGAACCGACCTTAATTAACAGAATTAGGGAAGATAATCGGCTAAAAGTTACCCCGGGGATAACAGGCTGGTAGAGCCCGAGAGTTCACATCGACGGCTCTGTTCGGCACCTCGATGTCGGCTCATCTTATCCTGGAGGTGGAGAAGCTTCCAAGGGTTGGGCTGTTCGCCCATTAAAAAGATACGCGAGCTGGGTTCAGTACGTCGCGAGACAGTAGACGAAAATTGCTGTCTATAAATCTATCTATATGCTGGAAAATCCGAGTATCCCACAGTACGCGAAAGCGTGAAAATCTGTTGGGTGCGGACAATCAGCAGGAAAGACCGTTGACTTATGGTTAGCGGAATCCTCAGAGACTATACGATAGAACCTTTCATTCAGGGAAGGTAAGATATAGTCCGAACTGCATAGCGATATGCAGAGTTTGAAAGAAATTTCAAGCCGCCAAGCGCGCAAGTGGTGTGTTTGGTCATAATAAAGCAACAGATTGACGGTCTCTTTCTACTGTAGGCGTTGAGTTTTGAGGGGAGTTCTGGGTAGTACGAGAGGACCCTCAGGAGCTAACCTCTGGTGTACCAGTTGTCCTGCCAAGGGCATCGCTGGGTAGCTATGTTGGTTCGGGATAAGCGCTGAAAGCATATAAGCACGAAGCCCACCCCAAGATTAGAACTCTTTAAGATCGGTCGAAGACTACGACCTTGATAGGCCTTAGGTGTAAGCCCTGCGAGGGGTTAAGCCAAGAGGTACTAATTGATCAAATATTTTCTTAAGTTCATTCAGCTAGTAATTTTTGCTAATTAATTTTTACGAAACGAAAACGATTTTGAGTGTTTTGGTGGCGGTTTTACTGAACCTGCCCCACCTGATCCCATTCCGAACTCAGAAGTGAAATGGTTTAAGGCCCATGATAGTGCTTTTGCGCGAAAGTAGGTCACCGCCACCAAAACACTGAAAACAAACAATCCGCCCTTCGATAAACTCAGGGCGGATTGTTTGTTTCAAGCCCTTGACAAATCATTTCAGAAAGTTAGAATATAAGAAAGTAAGAAAAATATGGAAAATTTAATGCCACTTGTCCAAGTAAAAAGCAAATCTCAAATTACCTTGCCTCAAAAGGTGCGAAGGTTTTTGGATATTCAAGAAGGTGATTATCTTGAAGTAAAAATAGAAAAAAATACGGTTATTTTAAAGCCAAAAACGATTTTAGATAAGTTCCCAATATTTGAACTGTCTTCAAAAGGCGAAACAATGCTACAGGATGCCTTAAAAGATGTAAAAGCGGGCAGAGTGAAAAAGTTTAGCAATATCAAAGATTTAATAAATGATTTGCATCAATAATGGAACTTATTTTGACTGAAAAATTTAAAAAGGACTATAAAAAGCTTGCACTTGTAATCCAAAAACAAATCGATAAAAAATTAGAATTTTTCGCTGAAAAGCCGTTCCATAATTCTTTTAGAATCAAGAAAATGCAAGGCAGGGCAGGAATCTATGAGGCCAGCATAAATATGCAATACAGATTTTTGTTTCAAATTGACGATTCTTCTTGTATTTTATTACGAATCGGCACGCACGACATATTAGAAAAGTAAAGAATTAATTTTAAGGAATTTTAAAAACTAAAATTTTTTAACTATAGGGCAGAAATTGTAGTTTTTGTTTTTGTAAGTTTTAGTGGCTAAAAAATAATTCGGTCTTTCCGCCACCAAAACACTGAAAACTAAAAACCCAAGACGCGTATGTTTCTTGGGTTTTTAGTTTGATTTTTGCTTATTAAAATGGCAATATATAATTACTGTTATGCCAAAAAAAAGAGGAAAAATTTTATCAATTATTTTAATTTTTTGTGTTGTTTTGCTGTTGGGTAAATTTTTATCTAACCCTTTAAGCAGTGTTTTTCACAAAATTTTCTCACCAGCTGAAAAATATTTTTGGGACAAAGGCCAAAAAACAGGCACATTCTTTTTTTATCTTTTCCAGGCGAAAAATATTTACAACGAAAACCAGTTTTTAAAAGAGCAAAATGCTATTTTAGCTAGAAAAAACAGCGAACTCTTTGATTTATCAAAAGAAAATGAAACTTTAAGGCAGGCCTTTAATTTGGGAGAAAAAGAAAAGTTTAATTTGCTCCCTTCCCAAATTATTTCAAAACAAGCCACGCAAGACGTTATTTTAATAGATAAAGGCGCAGAGGACGGATTGGTGGAGGGAATGCCAGTTATAACATCAAGCGGTATTTTGATAGGAAATATTAAAAAAGCAAATAAAAGTTTTTCTGAAGTTGCTTTAATAACTTTAAAAGATTTTTCTTTTGACGTTGAGGTTAATATTTCTGGGGAAACAACAACTGAATTAATGGCTTTAGCAAAAGGGGATGGCAGCCTTGATTTATCCTTTGACTATGCTGAAAAATTAATCCCCATACCTGAAAAAAGCCTGGTTTTCACTACATCAATGGGAGGCAATTTTCCCAAGGGGCTTTTGGTTGGGGAAATTGAAAAAGCCCAAACAAACCCAGCTGGGCTTTTCCAAACTGGCAAAATAAAACCCTATCTTAAAGATTGTTTAGGGGGCAATGTTTATATTATCCAATGAAAAATGATTTTTTAAAAAATCTTGTTATTGTTATTGTGATTTTTTTTCTTGCAATAATAGGCCAGGTTTTTTTGCCTTCAATGGGGATATTCTTTTTGGGGCAATGGCCTGTTTTTATTTTTATTTTTATTTTAAATTTTTTTAAGAAAGGGAACTTTCCTTTATTTTGCGCTTTGATGGCTGGCGCTTTAATTGATTTTATTTCTGGGCTTCATCTCGGTGTTTTTGCTTTAAGCTTATTTTCAATTGCTTTGATTGCCCAAATAGCACAGCAAAGGTTAAAATCTTCAAGTTTGGCCTCTTTGGCGGTTGCCTTGATTGTTTGCGCTTTGTGTTTTTTTGGCTTAACACATTTATTTTTTTATGTTTTTTCAATTATTTAAGCAAAAAAAAATTAGGCGGTATGGCAAGGAGATAGAAATTGAAGAAATTTTTTTGGATAAATTAGCCAAATCAAAAGAAAAAGACACTGACATAGCCAACATCAAAATAGAGGTGCCCTTAAAAAAGGCCAATTTTTTGGTCTTTATGGGTTTAGTTTTGGCTATATTTTTATTTTTCATTGTTTTTGTTTTTTATTTTCAAATTTTTCAAAATAGCAATTATTCAGCGCTAGCCGAAAAAAATAATTCTATCATTGCTCATTTTTCAGCTGAACGGGGGATTATTTATGATCGAACAATGAAACAGCTTGTTAAAAATGAAGCGACATTTGATTTGTATTTAAACAAGGACCAATTGCCCGGGAGCACAACGCCCGAAATGGCCCTTGAGTCTTTGCATGAATTGATTAGCTTAACAGACCCCACCCCTCTGCTTGGGGCAGAGGAGTGGGGTCTGTCTGATAAAATCTTAATTAAAGAGGACTTATCTCAAATGGATTTAGTTTTATTAGAAACCAAAAAAAGCCAGATGCCTTTCTGGGAAATAAAAAAGCATACTGTTCGCCATTATACAGCCGATGCTTGTTTGGGGCATATTCTTGGCTATCTTGGAAAAATTTTTCAAAACGAATATCAAACCTTGCAAGAGGGCTATGATTTTTCTGATTATATTGGCCGAGCGGGCATTGAAAAAACATACGAGAATAATTTAAAAGAAAAAAAAGGCGCTATCCAGATTGAAAGAGATGCTTTGGGCAATGTGTTATCTCAAAAAGTTATTTCACAGCCCTCTTCAGGGGACCATTTAATTTTAAGCTTGGATTTGGCTTTGCAGCAAAAGGCCTTAAGCGCCTTAAACCAGGCCTTAACTGACATTGGCGGTTCAAAAGGCGTGGTTATCGCTTTAAATCCCCAAAACGGCGAGGTTTTGGCTTTTGTTTCAATGCCTTGTTTTGATAATAATTTATTTGCTTTTGGCATTACTCAAGACGATTTAGATAAACTAAACGAAAACAAGTCAAATCCTTTGCTAAACAGGGCAATTTCCGGGCTTTATCCAACTGGCTCAACTATCAAGCCATTTATGGCCTCAGCTGGCCTTGAAGAAAAAATTATCACCCCGCAGACATCTCTTTATTGCCCAGCCACTCTTTGCGTTGAAAACCAATTTCAAAAAGGCGAGGCAACCTGTTTTCCTGACAATAAATTCCACGGCTGGACAAATGTAAAAAGAGCTATTGCTGAATCCGTTAACCCGTTCTTTTATATGATCGGCGGGGGATACCAATCACCGGGGCCAAATAGCAAGTTTTATGTTTCTGAAATGCCCAAGAATTTTACAGGGCTTGGAATTGCCAGAGTTAAAAAATATTTAAATTTATTTGGATTTGGCGAAAAAACTGGAATTGATTTGCCATCAGAGCAAGATGGCCGGGTTCCTGACCCCGTGTGGAAGCAAAACTATTTCAAAACCGCTATAGAACAAAAATGGTATTTAGGAGACACTTATAATTTGTCTATTGGGCAGGGTTATTTATTGGCAACGCCTTTGCAATTAGCTGTTGGCTATGCTTCAATTGCCAACGGGGGAAAATTAATAAAACCCCATTTAGCCAAAGCTTTTCTGCCATCAACAAGCACGCAAGCAATTGATTTTGTTCCTGAAATTACCAGAGAAAATTTTATCTCTGCTTCAACTTTAGAAATAGTGAGAGCGGGCATGCGACAGACCGTAACCTCCCCAGCTGGCAATGCCTTTTCTTTAAATAGCTTGCCTGTGGCTACTGCTGCTAAAACAGGCACGGCCCAGTCGTATGGTAAAGCGGAAATTTATAACAACTGGATTGGCGCTTTTGCACCTTATGAAAATCCAGAAATTCTTTTGGTGGTAATGATTGAGGAGGTGCCTGGGCTTCGGGGTTCAGCCCAAGTGACAGCCAAAAGCATTTTAAATTGGTATTTTAGCCCTAAAAAACCAGAGCCAACAAAGCAAGAAAAATTAGGCCCAGCCCCCACTTCCACCGACGTTGATTTTCCCATTGAGATTCCCGAACAAACCCCTGTCGAACCCATCGCCACTTCCACTCAACCTATCGCCACAACCACTTTATCTGCAACCACCACAACCTTACCTTGAAAAGTGGTTGATATCGGATACCGACCACTTTTCTTTTTTAAAGGTTTATGGTAGTTTAAAGCCGGAAAGGAGTGATTTTTGTGAAAAAGATTTGTGATTTTCTTGAGTATCTTTTATTCCGAAAGTTTATCAAAACGACGGAGAGATTTCTCAATAGAACGAGTGTCTCTCCGGTAGATGTGTTCTATAAAATATTCACATTTCCAGCCCGTTGGCTGGATATCTAATAACTCTGAAAATCAGTAGGGCAAGCAGATTCTGGCTTGCTCTATTTTTTTATGATATTATTAAATAATTTATAAATCTGAAAATTTATGAGCACTATTGACGAAATACGAAAAGTTCGTTTGGAGAAGTTAAAAAAATTAGAAGAAGCAGGGCTAAATCCCTATCCAGCTAAGACAAAAAGAACGCACACTATTGCCCAGGCCTTGGCTGATTTTGCCAAACTTAAGAAAAGCAAAAAAGAAATTGTTTTGGCTGGCAGGATAATGGCCCAGCGGGGGCATGGGGCTTTGTTGTTTTTAAATATTCAGGATGGTTCGGCTACGCTCACCACAAGCGGCAATATCCAGGTTATTTTAATGCAAGATAAAATAGGGGAGAAGAGTTTTAAATTTTTTACAGAAACAATCGATATTGGCGATTTTATTGAAATTAAAGGTATTTTAATTGAAAGCAAAACAGGCGAGAAAACTCTGGAAGCCACTGATTTTGAGGTTTTAACAAAAACGCTTTTGCCTTTGCCAGAAAAATGGCATGGCCTGCAAGACACAGAAGAAAAATTACGCAAAAGATATTTGGATATTTTGTTTAATCCTGAAATTAAACAAATGATTGAGAAAAGATCAATTTTTTGGAACGCCATGCGTGGGTTTTTAATGGACAAGGGATTTTTGGAAGTAGAAACTCCGGTTTTAGAAGTAACCACTGGGGGAGCAGATGCTCGGCCGTTTACAACCCACCACAATGCTTTGGATATGGATGTGTATTTGCGGATTTCTATGGGCGAGCTGTGGCAAAAAAAGCTAATGGTGGCTGGGTTTGAAAAAACTTTTGAAATTGGCCGGCAGTTTCGCAATGAAGGCATGGACGCAGAGCATTTGCAGGATTACACCCAGATGGAATTTTATTGGGCTTATGCTGATTACAATCAAGGAATGGAAATGGTGGAGGAAATGTATAAATATGTGGCTAAAAAATCTTTTGGCACTTTAAAGTTTGAGATAAACGGCCATAAAGTTGACTTTGGAGGAAAATGGGAAAAATATGATTACTGCTCCATTGTGCAAAAATATACAGGTATTAATATTTTAGAGGCTAGCGTTGATGAAATAGAGAAGGCCTTGCAAAAATTAGGCATTGATTATGATAAAAAAGGCTTTAATAAAACCAGAGCCATTGATAATTTATGGAAGTTTTGTAGAAAGAAAATTTCAGGTCCTGGTTTTTTAATCAATCAGCCAGTTGTGTTATCGCCTTTAGCTAAAAGGCAAGAAAAAAATAAAGAGCTAGCTCAAAAATTTCAAGTTATATTAGCTGGCAGTGAAATGGGCAATGGCTACTCAGAGCTAAACGACCCAATTGACCAAGCCGAGCGATTTGGAGAACAGCAAAAATTAAGAGAAGCAGGGGATGATGAAGCGCAAATGTTTGACCACGATTTTGTGGAGGCATTAGAATACGGAATGCCCCCAACGTGCGGCTTTGGCGTGTCCGAACGCCTCTTTAGCTTTTTAGTTGGCAAGCCTATGCGTGAGTGCCAAATTTTCCCATTAATGAAACCAAAACAATAATTTTTTGACAAACAAGAATTTTTGAGTAAAATTAGATAAGGTTAAATATATAACAACATACATGCTTATAGATTACAGTAATAATTTTAAAAAAGAAGAGAAATCTATTTCAAAGCAAGAAAACCATATTATAGAAAAGAGAAAAAGATTTTCTTTAGCTGGGTTAAAAGAATATTGGTTTTCGTATGATAAAAATACAAAAATAAAAATAATAATTTTTTTTGTGGCTGTTGTGGCAATTTTTGGGATTTTAATTTTTTATTTTTTGTCACCGTCTCAATCTAGGGGAAAAACTATCTATTTCCCGTCAAACTATGATAAAAAAATGTTTTTTAAGCAATAAAAAAGTAAATTTTAAATATAAAGGGTTTACTCTCATTGAACTGTTGATAGTGATTGCTATTATTGGGCTTTTGGCTTCAATAGTTTTAGTTTCTTTTCCCAAGGCAATGAAAGGTGCGAGAGATGTAGTGCGCAAGTCTGATATGAAACAATTACAAAAAGCTATTGAAGTATATCGCCAAAGTAATAGCTCCTATCCAGTTACCGGTTGGAGTTGGTGGGGTGTTTCCGTCAATGGCGGAAGCCGAAGCACTAGTGGATCAAACGCTTATATACCCGGGTTGACTCCGGATTATGCTGGTGTTTTGCCGATAGATCCGTTAAAAGACTCTTCGGGGTGGTCAGGCTATATTTATTTATCTCCTGATGGCACATGCTATAAATTACTTGATCATGTAAATGGTCCAGAAAGTTTTCCGAGTGCTGGTGAACCATTTTACGATCCCGTTCGTCCTGGTTGGGCTTGGATGGTTTGCAGTCCAGATCCTGCTTGTCTTTATGCCTGTAATGGGTGGTAAATTAGGTTAAAACAATTAAATTAAAAGTTAGTTGCTTTATTTCGCTATTCCATAAAAGCGGATTTTGTTTTATACTGAGTTATTAAAATTAACTCAATAATGAATACCCCGATTAAACGCTCTTTGAAAGGAGCGTTTAACAGGGTCTAAGTGATTGTACTTGGGGCAATTTTACGCAAAAGGTATTTTGCTAAATTGCCCGTTAAAGCCAAACGGTTGGCTTTAACTTCATAAATTCATTTCATTCATTAACGATTTCTAAGATATGTTAGACATAAAATTCATCAGGGAAAATCCTGAAAAAGTTAAACAAGGGGCAAAAAATAAAGGCGTGGAAGTTGATATAAGCAAGCTTTTAGAGCTTGATAAAAAAAGGCGCGAAATTATTGCAGAAAGCGAGCAAATAAAAGCCGAGCACAACAAGTTAAGTGTAGGAAAAGGCGCGCCAAGCCCAGAAATAATTGCTAAGGCAAAGGAGTTAAAAGAAAAGTTCCAAACCCAAGAAATTATTTTAAAAGAAGTTGAAAGAGATTTTGAAGAATTAATGCGCAAAATTCCCAACCCAGCTTTTGATGAAGTGCCAGTTGGCAAAGACGACTCTGGAAATGTTGTTAAAGAAATTGGAAAAATAAAAGAAAAGCCAAAGTTTGATTTCAAGCCCAAAGAGCATTGGGAAATAGGGGAAGGGTTAGATATTCTTGATACTGAACGAGCTGGCAAGGTGGCTGGCAGCAGATTTTATTATTTAAAACGGCAAGGGGTTTTGCTGGAGTTTGCTTTAATAAATTTTGCTTTTGCCAAATTAGTTAAAAAAGGGTTTATTCCAATAATTCCGCCTGTTATGATAAAGCCAGAAATGGCTTGGGCAATGGGCTACTTGGAGCAAACAGACAACGATGAGGCCTATCATTTAGAAAAGGATAACCTGTATTTAATAGCCACTTCAGAGCAAACTTTGGGGGCAATGCACGCTGGAGAAACATTTGAAGAAAAAGATTTGCCATTGCGATATGTTGGCTTTTCCACTTGTTTTAGGCGGGAAGCGGGCAGTTTTGGTAAAGACACCAAAGGGATGTTAAGGGTCCATCAATTTGATAAAATAGAAATGTTTGTTTTCTGCAAGCCAGAAGACGCCAAAAAAGAGCATGAGCAGTTAATTGCAATTGAAAAAGAATTAATGGATGATTTGGGATTGCATTATCAAGTAATTGATATTTGCACCGGGGATTTGGGTGCTCCTGCTGCCAAAAAATACGATATTGAGGCCTGGATGCCCGGCCAAGATAGATACCGAGAAACCCACTCCACCTCAAACTGCACAGATTTTCAAGCCAGGCGGTTAAATGTTAGATATAAAGACAAGCAAGGCAAATTTAATTTTGTGCATACTTTAAATGGCACAGCTTTTTCAATGCGGCCGATCATTGCTATTTTAGAAAATTACCAAAAAAAAGATGGCACTGTTGAAGTGCCCAAAGTGTTGCAAAAGTATACTGGTTTTAAGGAAATAAAATAGCAGGAATATTTTAATTTATTCCTGCTAACAGAACTTTACCCTCTAATATCCACTATAGCCCTTGCAAAAGGAACAAAGGGAATAAAAACTACTAAACAAGTCAGAAGAACCATTACCCCCAACAGTATTTTTAATATTTTTAATGATGTTAACGATGATAAAAGCAAAGTAACCACCTCCTATTCTCAATTAACATAATTCATGTCTTTTTCAATTATTCAGCTAAAAGATAAAGAAAATTGGAATCAATTTTTATTGCAAAACAATGCAAGTTTTTTGCAGAGTTTTGAATGGGGTGAATTTCAGGAAAAATTAGGCAGAAGAATCTGGCGACTTCAAATTACCGAAGGTCCCTCGCTTCGCTCGGGACAAGCTATCGAAGTTTTCTTACAGGCTTTGGTTGTAAAAAAGCTATTGCCTTTTGGCAAGAACTATTTTTATATTCCTTTTGGGCCTTGTTTTAAACAAAATTTAACAGAAGAACAAAAAAAGCAAGTGCTAGAATTATTGCTGTCTGAATTGCAAAAAATTAACAAACAAGAAAAATGTATTTATTGTTATATTGAACTGTGGAGGCCACTCGGTGGCTTTGTGCAACATAATCCGCAGAAGCGGATACAGCCCCAGCAAACATTAGTGATTGACCTATTACCAAGCGAGGAGCAGATTTTTAAAAGTTTAAAGTCAAAAACCACCAGATATAACATTAGGTTTGCCCAAAAGGCTGGCTTACAATTTGAAAGCCCTGCTATAATAGGGGATAAAGAAATAGAAATTTTTTATAACTTAGCGCAAAAAAGCGCCCAGAGAGATGGTTTCGCCAATTACGATAAAGATTATTTTAATAAACTTTTTTCAGTGTCCAGCCAAGATTTGCAGATAAAATTGTTTTTTGCAAAACATCAGGGCAATTTTATTAGCGCCAACATTCTTGTATTTTTTGGCAAAACAGCTGTGCATTTGTTTGGCGGTTTTGACCATGATTTTAGAAATTTAATGGCGCCGTATTTTATGCACTGGAACCAAATGCTATTTGCCAAAAATAAAATGAACTGCGAGATTTATGATTTTTGGGGCATTGATGAAAAAAAATGGCCGGGGGTAACACACTTCAAACGCTCGTTCGGGGGCAAAGAAATAGAATACCCGCAAGGCTATGATATAGTAATAGATAAGCTTTGGTATAGCGTTTTTAAAACAGCAAGAAAGTTTTTAAGATAACTTATTTGTATCATGGACACTTTAATTATTTTACACGGGTGGCAAAGCTCTAAGGAAAAATGGCAAAAAGTTAAAGAATTAACAGAAACCCAAAATTTAAGAGTTGTGGCGCTTGATTTGCCCGGTTTTAAACCAGAAAACCAACTAGATAAATCCTGGAATTTGGATAATTATGTTAGTTGGCTTAAAAACGTTTTGGAAAATTTTAGTAATTCTTCAGAGCCATTTTTTATTTTGGGGCATTCTTTTGGAGGGAGAATTGCTATAAAGTTTGCTTCTAAATACCCAAAGAAATTAAAGGGTTTAATTTTAGTTTCGGCTGCTGGCATAAAGAAAGAAAAAACTTTTCGCGATAAAGTATTGCTCAAAACTATAAAGCTTGCTAAAAAATTAGGCGTTCAAGAACAAGCATCTCAAACAAAAGGATTGTGGCAAATAATTAGAAGAGTTTTTTATCGCTATGTTTTAAGGCAAGCTGATTATTTAAAAGCTAATCCCATTCAAAAAGAAATAATGAAAAGTGCGCTTAAAGAAGACCTGAAGCCGCTTTTAGCTGACATAGTAACGCCCACTTTAATTGTTTGGGGCGCAAAAGATAAAATAACTTTATTGAAAGACGCTTATTTAATGAAAGAAAAAATAAAAAATTCTCAGCTTGAAATTATTGATAATATTGGCCATACTCCTCATTTTGAGTGCCCGGAAATTTTAGCTAAAAAGATAAAAAATTTTATCCAATCTTAATTTTTTAAAATGTTCAAAACAATCATCGCAATTTTGGGACTCTTGATTTTATCCAAGCTTTTACTGTTTTGGCTTTGGCTTTGGCAAATAAAAGAATACCGTTGGAAAAGATTTAAAGATCATTTTACAACTCAAGCGTTTAAAAAAGTACTGTCTAGTTTCTGGCGGTTCAAACGCCCAATAATAACCAAGAAAACAACCATACTTTGTTTAGTTGGACTCTTGGGGGAAATATTAGCAATTTATCGGCTTTTCTCTTTGGGGAATAGCGTTTTTTACGCTTGGCTTTTTCTTTTAATTATTCTAGTGCCAATACTAATCGCTTTGTTGATATTTATTTTCCAAATTCCAACTATAATTTTAAGAAAAATATTGATTAAAAAAGCTGCTAAAAAAAGAGAAGCTTTTAACGCCCTGACTGTTGTTGCCATTACTGGTAGTTATGGCAAAACATCGGTTAAAGAATTTCTTGCCACTATACTTTCTGTAAAATTTCAAGTTTTGAAAACTGAAAAGCACATTAACGCAGAGGTTGGGGTTGCTCAAACAATTTTAAACAATCTAAAACCAGAGCACCAAATTTTTGTGGCAGAGGTTGGGGCTTACGGCAGGGGAGATGTAAAAGAAATTTGCCAGATGTTGAGCCCTCAAATCGGTATTTTAACTGGAATTAATGAACAACATCTGTCGCTTTTTGGCTCTCAAGAAAATATTATTAAGGCAAAATTTGAGCTAATAGAATGTTTGCCTGAAAATGGCATAGCAATTTTAAATGGCAATAGCGAGAAAGTTAATAATGAGAGATTAAAAATTAAGGATTATAATAAAAATTTAAAAAATATAATTTGGTGTTCAGAGGAGGTTTCAGATGATATTTGGGCTGAAAATATCGTTGCTGATAAAAACAGCATATCGTTTAAGGTATTGTCGCAAGACGGAGATAAGGCGGATTTTAAATTAGATTTATCGGGAAAGCACAATGTTGAAAATATCTTATTGGCTGTGGCTTGCGCTAAAAGTTTAGGAATGACTCTGTTGGAAATTTCGCTTGCTTGTAAAAATATTCAAACAGGGCAAGAATCAGTACAAATAAGGCAGGGGATTTTGGGCTTGACCATTATTGACAGCACTTATTCAGCCAATCCAGACGGTGTTTTAGCTGATTTAGATTATTTAAAACTTTATCCGGGGAAGAAGATATTGGTTATGCCCTGCCTTATTGAATTGGGCAAGGCATCAAAAGATGTTCACGAAAATATCGGCGCTAAAATTGGCGATGTGTGCGACCTGGCCATTATTACCACCAAAGATAGATTTAAAGAATTGTTACAGGGAGCTCAAAAAAAAGGTCTTGGGCAAGATAAAATATTTTTGATTGAAGAACCAAAAGAAATTTTTGAAAAAATTAGCCAGTTTGCTAAAAATGGAGACACCGTGCTTTTGGAAAGCCGAGTGCCCCAATCTTTGATTAAATTACTTAACATATAGCAAGCCATGGGTTTTAAACGTGAAAAAACAATTTCTTCAGCATTATCGCCCAACACCGAACAGGATGATTTAAAATTAGCTAGGCGATTGATTTGGCATCTCCAAAAAACAGACGCTGCAGTTTCTGGGTTAGAAGAAGTGTTCAGTGGCTTTATTGGACAGGAATATTGTTTTGCTTTTAATAGTGGCCGAACTGCTTTTTTAGCAATTTTGCAGGCCTTAAATATCAAAGAGGGCGATGAAGTTTTAGTGCAGGGTCTTACTTGCGCTGTTCTGATAACGCCAATTTTATATTTAAAAGCAAAGCCAGTTTTCGTGGATATAGACGAAACACTAAATATTGACCCAGTTGATTTAAAAAATAAAATAACAAGCAAAACCAAAGCAATTGTTGTCCAGCATACCTTTGGCTGGCCAGCTAAAATAGCAGAAATAAAAGAAATTGCCAAAGAGCGTAATATTTTTTTAATTGAAGATTGCGCTCATAGTTTAGGGAGCCAGTATGATGGAAGTTATTGTGGCACTTTCGGAGACGCAAGTTTTTTCAGCTTTGGCCGTGACAAAGTTATTTCTTCGGTTTTTGGCGGCATGGCCTCCACCAATAATAAATCAATAGCTCTTGGCATTAAGCAGTTTCAGCAAGAACTAAAGCAACCATCTTTTTGCTGGACATTGAAACAGCTTTTAAGCCCTATCTTGATTAATAGTTTTGTTTTGCCTTTGTATTCTTTTGGCGGTTTGGGCAAATGGGTTTTGGCTTTTTTGCAAAAAACACGCATTTTGCCAAGGCCTGTTTCTGAAAAAGAAAAACATGGCAAAATGCCAAAGCAGTTTATTAAAAAAATGCCTGACAAGCTTGCTGTTTTAGCAAAACACCAGCTTGCTAAATTGGAAAGGTTTAATAAGCGTCGCAAAGACATGGCTGCTTTTTATGCTCAAGAATTGAGAGGAGGCAGTTTTATTATGCCTTTTGATCGTTCTCTTGGAAAAAACAATCCAAATTTTATGAAGTTTCCGGTTTTAGTAAATACAAACCCAAGAATCATTCTGGAAAAAGCTATAAAAGCCAACATTTTGCTTGGTGATGGCTGGAGAAAAACGCCAATTGTGCCTTTTGATACCAATATAAAAAAAATGGGCTATCAATTGGGTTCTTGTCCTAAGGCGGAAGGGATAGCAGCTTGCCTGATTAATTTACCCACTCATATTAATATTTCACAAGAGGGTGCATTAAGAATTGTGGATTTTTTAAAAAACAATGGAAATACAGGAAATAATTAACAAAGAAGTTTGGGAAAACTTTATATCGCAATGTTTAGAAAAGACCTTTTTGCAAAGCTGGAATTGGGGGGAGTTTCAAAAAACTCTTGGAGAAAAAGTGTGGCGTTTTGGTTTTTTTGAAAATAATGAACTTTTAGCTGTTTGTTTGGTGATAAAAGTTAAAGCAAAACGAGGAAACTTTTTATTTATTCCCCATGGCCCTATAATTAAATTTTATAACCTCAAAGCCAAATCAAAAATTTTAACAGCATTAATAGAAAATTTTAAAGAAATAGCCGGAAAAGAAAAATGTTCGTTTATTAGAGTGGCTTCTATCTGGGAAAGAAATGAAGAAAACGCTAAGTTGTTTGGACGAGTTGGTTTTTTGCAAGCGTCTATACACGCTCACGCAGAGTTATCTTGGTTGCTTGATATAGGACTAAGCGAAGAACAGTTATTGCAAAAAATGCGGAAAACCACAAGGTATTTGATAAAGCAGGGCCAAAACAATTCTGACTTAAAAATTATCCAATCGCAGAATATTGAGGATATAGAAATTTTTAACGATCTCTACCATGAAACAGTTAAAAAACACCACTTTACGCCGTTTTCTTTAAAATATTTAAAGAACGAATTTTCATCTTTTGCTAAGGATAATCAAGCAGTCATTTTTTTGGCAAAGCACAAAAATGATTATTTGGCCTCAGCAGTTATTGTTTTTTGGCAGGGTATTGGATTTTATCATCAAGGAGCTTCAAAAGTATCAAAAATTCCAGCCGCTTATTTGTTACAATGGGAAGTAATTAAAGAAGCCAAAAGAAGAAATTGCGCTATTTACAATTTTTGGGGCATTGCTGATGTTAAGAATGAGCAAGAGCTAAAAAGTCACCCTTGGGCAGGCCTTTCTTTGTTCAAGCAGGGTTTCGGGGGGTATGAGAAAGCGTATTTAAAAACCCAAGATCTGCCGCTTTCTTGGAGGTATTGGCCAGTTAAGTATTTTGAGTTGTTTCGAAAGTGGAAAAGAGGTTTTTAAAATTATATGAAAAGCTACAAACCGTCGCATTTGCAAAAGAAAATAAAGGTAAGAAAGAAAGCTATCAAAAGGCAAAGGTTTTTTAAAAGCCGCTTGTTTTTTGATATTTTATTGGGGGTTATATTTTTTTTAGCTTTGGCTTATTTATTATTTTTTTCAAAAGTTTTCAAAATAAGTAATATTCAAATTATTTCCCCACAAGAAATACCAAAGGAAAGAGTCAGCCAAATAGTTAATGGCGAAATGCAAAAATCATTTTTTTTGGTTGATTCAAA
>Ga0265296_1002111_pt1 | contig 20733 bp, 24 predicted proteins | sample MunlanPumphouse1_FD_189073 | JGI IMG/M metagenome (GOLD analysis project Ga0265296, IMG submission 189073) | Groundwater microbial communities from a municipal landfill in Southern Ontario, Canada - Pumphouse #1 | ecosystem: Environmental > Aquatic > Deep subsurface > Groundwater | place... | reverse complement strand
CCCTAATTCATTCTTCCAGAATTCTCTTTCTTTTTCAATGTCCATATTCTCATAGAGATGTAATACTACTTTTATATTTTTTTTAGCAACATCGAGAAAATCAATCATCCATTGAATAAAAAATTTAATAATCTTAGGATCTGTATTCGACAAAGCTATTTGCGAATAGTTGCTTTTGTTTCCTTCGCTTAAATAAAGCATCAATCCAGCTATAAAAAACGCATCTTCAGAAAGTTTGATAAATCTTTTTTGGTATTTTTTATAGATCCCTTGATCTTTAAGTTCTCTCTTTTTGCGCATAGCATTGCGAAAGCGTTCTATTTTTGCCTCACTTTTCTTCCAGCCCTGACGACGTAACTCTAAAATCTTTTCTTCGCTAAGCGGAAATTCTCGTAACCAATAGCTTAAGGTACTCTTTGGTACGCCTAATCTTTTTCTAATTCCTCCATAACTAAGCTCTTCTGTAATCCGAAGATTAATAGCTTGCTCTCGTAATTGTGAATTCATTGATTTTCATCCTAGCATTTTGCAAGCTCTATTTCAAGCCCATTGCTTTAATATCCTTTTAATTTCTCAAGCTCTTTGTGGCCTTGGATACGTTCTAAGGCTTTAGCTTCAATTTGACGAATACGCTCGCGCGTTACGCCGAATTTCTGGCCAACCTCCTCCAAAGTATGAATCACCCCGTCTTCTAAGCCAAAACGCATTTTTAAAATCTTTTGTTCGCGCGGATTTAATGTCTTCAAAACTTCTCCAATATGTTCTTTTAATATTTTTTGGCTGGCGGATTGGTAAGGCGAAATTGTCTCTTGATCCTCAATAAATTCAGCCAAACTTGTGCCGTCGTCATCATCGCCAATTGTAGTTTCCAAAGAAATCGTATCTTGAGATATCTTTAAAATATGACGGACTTTATCCAAAGGCAAATTCATTTCCGAAGCTATTTCTTCAGGCAATGGCTCGCGGCCAAGCTCTTGGACTAGTCTTTGGTTAATCTTGCTTAATTTATTAATCGTTTCAATCATGTGAACTGGAATACGGATGGTGCGCGCCTGATCAGCCAAAGCCCTGGTGATTGCCTGGCGAATCCACCAAGTCCCATAAGTTGAAAATTTATAGCCCTTTTTATAATCAAATTTTTCAACCGCTCGGAAAAGACCCATATTGCCCTCTTGAATCAAATCTAAAAGACTTAAATTTCTACTCCGGCCAACATAGCGCTTGGCAATACTGACAACCAAACGCAGATTAGCTTCGGTTAATTTATGTTTAGCCGCTTCATCGCCTTTTTCAATTCGTTTGGCCAAAGCAACCTCTTCTTCGGTTTTGAGCAAAGGAACTTTACCAATTTCATGCAAATATATTTGCACTGAATCGCCAGTAAAAGATGCTAAAGAAAAAGGGTCTTTTTCTTCTTTTAATTCTTCGCCCTCGCTCATTATTTTAATATTTGCTTTTTCCAGGATTTCGTAGAGTTTTTCAAGTCCCTTGATATCTTTCTCTATATTAGGAATCAAATACAAAATCTCCGCTTCGGTAATAAACCCGCGCTGACGGCCTTTTTTAACTAGTTCATCAATTTTTGCCTGTGTGATTATTGCTTTTTTGCGTCGCATAATTAAAATTTTGCAAAAGTTTCTTTAATAATTTCGTGTTTTTATCAGCTTCTGCTTGCTTAATCTTTTCTGATAAATCTTTGAGCTCATCTTTTAATTGTATAATTTTAATTTCTTTCTGGCAAATTGCGATTTCTTTTTTAGAGTCGTCAATTAATATCTCGCCATTTTGCAAAGCGATTAATCTCTCTCGCAAACGGTCAAAACGAGATTTCGCTAAGTTTTGAGTTTTTAGTTGTGGTTTTGAGATTTGAGATTTGAGATTTGAGATTTGCTCAAATAATATTTTCTCGTCAACTTTTATTTTATTGGCTAACTTCTGAATCCAATGCACCTGCTCTATTTTATTCGGGATTCTTTTAACAAGCGGCAGTAAGATTTTGGCAATTTCTTTTTTGCCCTCAACTTTTTCAGGATTAAATTTCAAAAAAGCATCGTCAAAATAATATTTCATAATCGGCTTGGCTTTTTTTATTGCTTTTTGCCAAGCCAATTTATTTCTTTTAATTAAATCAGCAGGATCTTTGTCTTTGAGAATAATAATTTTGGCATTCATCTCCTGCTCAATCGCCAAGTCAATTGTTCTTTTTGTTGCTTTGCCGCCGGCTGAATCAGAATCAAAAGCCAAAGCTAAATTATTAGTATAACGTTTGATAATTTTAAGCTGGTCCAGCCCTAAAGCGCTGCCTGACGAGGCAACTACGTTTTTAACTCCGGCTTGATGCGACATAATTACATCCATATTGCCCTCAACCAAAATACAGAGATTTTTTTTTCTGATTGCTTCTTTGGCTTTATCAAGGCCAAATAAAATTAAAGATTTTTTATAAATCAGAGAATCCGGAGAATTAATATATTTTGGCGCTGTAGGGGCAGGCCTATGTGCCTGCCCAGGGCGACCACACGGGGTCGCCCCTACATCCAAAACCCTTGCTGTGAAACCAGCCACATGGCCATTTAAATCGCAAATCGGAAAAATAATTCTGTTTTTGAATTGGGGCAGAGCTTTTGTTTTTTCCGGAGCATAGCCAAGCCGGAATTCTTTGATTGTTTTTTTAGTCAAACCGCGCTGTTTAAGATATTTTAGCGGCTCTTTAGCCGCTGCTAAGCATCTTCCAAAATAATCAACGGCTCGTTCATGAAACTCATAAAGCTTTGCTCTTTCTGTTCTTAATTTCGGATCTTGCTTTTTTAAAGCAACCCCTGCTTTATCAGCCAACAAGCGCAGAGCATCAGGAAACTCTAATCCTTCTATTTTCATCATAAATTTGAAAATATCGCCGCCCTCTGAACATGACCCGAAGCAATGCCAAATCTGTTTTGAGGGCGAAACAATAAAAGATGGCGTCTTTTCGCTATGAAAAGGGCAGGGCGCTTTGTAATTTGCGCCGGCTTTAGTTAATTTAATATAGCCAGAAATTACATCAACGATGTCTAATCGCTGTTTGATTTCATTGATTGGATCAATCATTTTAATATTTCATCATGTTTGCCAATTCTATGCAAAGCACAGACATTATTTTTAATGCTAAAAAGGCAGCGATATTGCATTGTTATACTTAACTCAAAAAGTTCTTTGTATTTTTTGACTTTTTTGATTCTTAGAGAAGGATGTCTAATATCTTGCAATAAAAAATCTAATTTTTTATCTGTTCTGTTTTGAACATTGGCTGGCAACCTCTTATAATCCTTGCGAAAACATTTCGTAAAAAACAATTCCATAAAATTATTTTTTGAGGTTTGCTAATAAGTCATCAATATTATTATATGGGCCTGACAGATAACCTTTTTTGATATCGTTTAAAGATTCTTTTAGCATCTCTTCGTCCTTTTTAGAAAGTTCAACTTCGGGCAATTTATCTAAAAGCAGTTTTGGCTTCAATAAAATACCTTGTTCAGTAGCAGAAGCTTCTATTAAATCACCTTCGTCAATATCATATTTTTTGCGGATAATTGCTGGAATAGTTACTTGAAAATTTTGATTTACTTTTACAATAGATTGTAATTGGGGCATAAATTTATTAAATTAATAATTTCTGAAATTATTATGTATCCGCTCCAAAATAATGTCAAGACTACGCTTGAATCCGAGCATTATATTATTTAATTTTAAACTGATTTTGGCAAGAAGTCAATTCCTGAAAGTACATTAAAAAAATATTTTCAGGGCTTGCAGTTTTTTAATTTTGTAGTAAAATAGTATCAATGCTTTATTTTGACATCTTAGATAAAAAAAGACTTTTATTACTGCCGCGGCTATCTTTTCTTAGAGAATATAATTTTTATTTAGCCGGCGGTACTGGTTTGGCTCTGCAATTAGGCCATCGAATTTCTATTGATTTTGATTTTTATCGTCAAGAACCATTTGAGCCACAAAAAATTTTTCAAGAATTTCAAGAAAAATTTGCCCAAGATAATTTAAGGCAAATTCAAATTGACAAAGGCACATTAACTATCAGAGTTAATAATATTGGAATTAGTCTTTTCAGATACCGATATCCTTTAGTGCGGCCATTGATAAAAACAGAGCATGCTGATTTAGCATCTTTTGAAGATATTGGCGCAATGAAAATTATCGCTGTTATGCAGCGAGGCATAAAAAGAGATTTTGTTGATATTTATTTTCTTCTGGAAAATCTTAGCTTAAAGCAACTTTTAGACTTGGCTGAAAAGAAATATAAAGGATTCAATAAATATTTAGCTCTTCAAGGACTACTTTATTTCAAAGATGCTGATACTGATAAAGCACTTAAAATGCTCAAACCCATTTCTTGGCACAAGGTCAAAAAAGAAATTATTACTAAAGTCAATGCATTTAAAAAATTAACGCTAAAACAATGAAAAAAATTCCTCCTTATATTGCCAGCTGTTTATGGTCGTATGATATTCCAAAGCTTGATCTCCAAAAAGACAAAGAAATCATTATTGCCCAAGTTTTGAATTACGGTGATTTGAAGGCCATTAAATGGCTTTATAAAATTTATCCAGAGCAAGTGATAAAAGAGGTTGTCAAAAACCCAAGACGAGGATTCTGGCTTAAGAAAGTGTTAAATTTTTGGCTTGCTTTATTTAATATGCATTTATCAAATAAAAAAACAGCCAAAGCAATTTTGAGCATTGAGCCACAATAATATCAAATTAATGCTGGAATTTTTGACTAAATTGTTTTAAAATTATGAAAATGGAGAAAACAGCTAATTTAATCCGCCAAGATATTATTAAAATGCTGGCTCAAGCCGGCTCTGGCCACCCTGGCGGTAGTTTATCTATAGTCGAAATTTTAACAGCTTTGTATTTTGGCAAAGTTTTAGAAAAACAAGATAAATTGATTTTATCAAAAGCACATTGCTGTCCAGCTTTATACGCGGTTTTTGCCGAACTCGGTTTAATTCCAAAAGAAGAGCTTTTGACTCTGCGCAAATTTGGCTCGCGTTTGCAAGGCCATCTAGATAGATTAAAACTGCCTCTTTTAGAAACATCAGGCGGTTCTTTGGGTCAGGGCTTATCAATTGGCATTGGTATGGCTTTGGCAGATAAGTCAAGAAGAGTTTATGTTTTAATGTCAGATGGCGAACAACAGGAAGGCAGCACTTTAGAAGCAATGATGTTTGCCAGCCATTATAAACTTGATAATTTAACTGCTATTATTGATATTAACGGTTTGCAAATTGACGGCCCGACAGTTGAAGTAATGGCTGGCGATAAACTTGAAGAACGCTATGAAGCATTTGGCTGGCATATTGAGGATATTGACGGCCATAATATCCAGCAAATAATTAACGCTTGCCAAGAAATTAAAAATATTCACGGCCAGCCCTCGGTTATTTTAGCTCACACGACCAAAGGCAAAGGCGTGTCTTTTATGGAAAACAAATTAGAATGGCATGGCAAAGCGCCGACAAAAGAAGAAGCAGAAAGCGCTCTTAAAGAACTTAAAGATCAAAACTATGCATCTAATCAAAAATCTTAAAAATCCTGAAAAAATTGCTCAAAGAGACGGCTATGGCCATGGCCTTGTTGAATTAGGCAGAAAAAACCCAAATATTGTTGTTTTATGCGCTGATTTAACTGACTCTACGAGATCTGACTGGTTTAAAAAAGAATTTCCCGATCGCTTTTATGAAGTCGGCATTGCCGAACAAAATATGCTCGGCATTGCCGCTGGTTTAGCTTTGTCAGGCAGAATCCCTTTTGTTTCTACTTATGCGGTTTTCTGCCCAGGCAGAAATTGGGATCAATTAAGGGTTTCGGTTTGCTATAACAAAGCCAATGTCAAATTAACCGGGGCTCATGCTGGTTTATCTGTGGGTCCTGACGGCGCAACGCATCAAGGATTGGAAGATATTGCCATTACGCGCTGTCTGCCTAATTTAGTTGTTTTAGCGCCTTGTGATTATTTGGAAACCAAAAAAGCAACTATTGCCGCGGCTGAAATTGATGGCCCGGTTTATTTAAGATTTAGCCGTGAAGCAACCCCTGTTTTCACCACTGAAGACAGCCCTTTTGAAATTGGCAAGGCTAATATTTTGCGACAAGGCAGTAAAATTACTATTATCGCTTGCGGACCATTGGTTTACGAAGCTTTGCTCGCCGCAGAAGAGCTCGATGCCGAAGTAATTAATTGTCATACTATAAAACCAATAGATAAAGAAACTATTATCAAAAGCGCTAAAAAAACAGGCAAAGTAATTACTCTTGAAGAGCATCAAATTATGGGCGGACTTGGTTCCGCGGTTGTCGAGGTTTTATCTCAAGAATACCCTGTACCAATCAAAATAATTGGCATTAAAGACAGGTTTGGCGAATCCGGGACCCCCGAAGAATTATTAGAACAATTTGGATTAACCCATGAACATATTATCAAAGCCGCGGAGAGTTTTAAAGATTGACTTGTTTTTGAATCTTTGTTATATTTTTATTTGTAATGATTAATAATAATTTTATGAAAAACGAACTTCTTACAACGTATGGAACTTATAGAGAAGGGTTAATTATCCCAAACATTAAGCCGCCTTTTACCAGAATAAAGAAAGTTTTAGTAGTGTTTCTTGAAGAAATGTCTAATCTTAAAACAAATGGAATGCTTCTTTGGAATAATCTTTTATCAGCTAAAGATGTTTGGAAGGATGAACCGGGTATTAAATTCACTGGCAAGATTAGGAAAGATTCCGAAACAAGATTAAAAAGGTTTAATTTATGAAAAATTATCTTGTTGATTCAGACATAATTATAGATTGTCTGCGCCAAGAAAAATCAGTTTTGGAATTTCTCAAAACTTATATTGAGCATGAAAATGCTCTTTTTATGATTTCGTCAATTACTCGGGCGGAATTATTTAGCGGCAGAAGCGCTCAAGATATCAAAGGAGAACGTTTTTTATCAAAAGTTCTTGATAGTTTTGTTGAGATTCCGCTGGATAAAATAATTTCTGAAATCGCCGGTAAATTTCGTTTTAAATACGGCATCTTATTAGCAGATGCGATTATTGCCGCTACTGCTTATCATAATAAAGCCGTTCTATTGACGCGAAATTTTAAAGATTTTAGTAGAATAAAAGAAATAAAAATAAGCAATGCATGAGACCGCACTCTTTAAATTATTAGAATAATTAATAATAAAAACTATGCCACCATTTAAAGCTTTCCAAGAAATTTTTAAACTCAAAAAAGAAGTAACCGAAGCACCCCAAGAGCGTTTAGAAAAAATTATTGCAGAACAAAGAGAATTTTTAGAAAAAGATGGGATTATTTTTGATGATAAGTTCAAGGCATTAGAAAAGCAGGATACTAGAAAATACAAAGTAGTTTTTGATTTAGATGGCACATTGAGAGATCAACACGACTCAGACATAATTCGCCCTGGCGCCATTGAGCTTATAGAAAAGTTGCGAGACAAAAATATTAAGATAATAACATGGACGAGTGCGTCTCGTGATTCAGCCAAACAAAGCAAAATTCCGCACGATATATTAATCACTTTAGAAAATTACGGCACAAGGTTTCTTGATAATAAAAAATTTGAGGATGAAATTAATTATCGTGGTGGCGTATTAAGTGATTTAGGCGGAACTATAAAGAATATTAAAAAACTTGGTTATTCAATTTTGTTAGATGATAATTACAGAGCAATAAATAAATTAAAAGAAGATAAGTGCCAAGCTATTCATATTGAAGTTTATGACACAGACAATAGAGATAGGCAAAATTCTTTGCCAGAAGACCTTGAACAGCAAATTTTAGAAGCATTAAATTATAAATCTGAATAGAATTTAATTTAAAATGATATCATTAAAACAGCCGAATAGAATTGTTGAAGTCAATTTTGAATCATGCGGCAAAATTTATAAAGGCTGGCGAGTTCAGGATAATAATAAACTAGGGCCTTATAAGGGCGGCACTCGATTTCACCCTGATTTAACTTTAGAAGAATTAAAAGATTTAGCGCATAGAATGACTTTAAAATGCGCTTTGGTTAATCTGCCTTTTGGCGGAGCAAAAGGCGGAATCAAAGTTGACCCCAAAAAATTATCAAAAAAACAATTAGAAGAATTAACTCGGACTTATACTAAGGCTATTGCTGATATTATTGGCCCAAAAAAAGACATACCAGGTCCGGATATGGGCACAGGGCCGGAAGTAATGCAATGGATGGCCGAAGAATTTGGCGATAGCCGAGTCGCAACTGGCAAGCCCGGCGCGCCAGGCCGAATAATGGCCACAGCTCTCGGTGGTTTTTTTATACTAAATACTAAACACCAAATACTAAATACTAAAATTGCTATTCAGGGTTATGGTGAAGTTGGCGCTGGATTGCATAAATTATTAGACAGAAAAGTTGTCGCTGTTTCTGATTCTCAAGGCGGGGTTTATGATTCAAACGGTCTGGATTTTGAAAAAACAATGCAAATTAAAAAAAATAAAGGCACGGTTAAAAAAAATATTAGCAATAAAGAGCTTCTGGAACTGCCTGTTGATGTTTTAATTCCAGCGGCAATGGAAAATCAAATTACAGAAAAAAATGCACGAAATATCAAAGCAAAAATTATTTTAGAAATGGCTAACGGCCCGACTACTCTAGAGGCAGATAAAATTCTGCAAAAGGCCGGCATTATTGTTATTCCTGATATTCTAGCTAATGCCGGCGGTGTGATTGTTTCTTATTTTGAATGGTGTGGCTCGCCAAAAACCGAAGCTGGCGTTTATACGAAATTAAAAGAAATTATGTTAAAATCTTATCAAGAAGTTCTAAAAATTAGCCAGAAAGATAATATTAGTTTAAGAGAAGCGGCCTACAAAATATGTCAAAAACGTCTAAATCTTTTACTTTAATAGAGTTATTAGTTGTCATAGCTATTATTGGCTTATTAGCAACTATTATTATGGTTTCTGTTGCTTTACAACAACAAGACGGCGTAACAGCGCCTAATGGCACTTATTTTCACTACGGAAATGACAGTAATGGCATTATAACGGTGGGTAAGAATTATAAATAAACTAGCAATCTATAACCAATCCCTAACCTCTGCCCAAATAGAGAAAACTTATGTTGAGGGATTAGAAAAACATCAGAACTTAGCACAAAATGATAAATAATTATCTACTAGTTTTTTTAACTGCAATGACGCCGATTGGCGAATTGCGAGCAGCAATTCCATTGGGTTTGGCCAAAAATTTGTCAATTTGGCTGGTTTATTTGATTTCTGTCATTGGTAATTTAATCCCAGTGATATTTATTTTATTGCTATCAAAGCGTTTTTGTCCGAAATGGCTTTGCTGCCGTATTGAAAAAAAACATAATCATAAATTTATTAAATGGGGGGAATTGGCTTTAATCCCGTTTGTTGCTCTGCCATTGCCCTTTACCGGTGCTTGGACAGGCGCTTTAGCCGCAGTTATTTTTGGAATTCCATTTTGGCGGGCATTAGCACTTATCGCAATTGGTGTTATAATTGCTGGAATAATAGTCAGCTTAGCAACTTTAGGATTTATTAAGCTTTTATGAAAAAACTAATTATTGCCAACTGGAAAATGAATCCAATAACTCGCGAACAAGCAGAGAGACTTTTTGAATTAGAAGACAAAAAATTTGATAATCTTGAAATAGTGATTTGCATGCCGTTTGTTTTTTTACGTGAAGGCGCTGGAGCGCAAGACTGCCATTGGGAAAGACAAGGCGCTCATACTGGCGAAATTTCGCCTTGGATGCTTAGAGATATTGGCGTTGAATATGTGATTATTGGGCATTCTGAAAGAAAAGAAAATGACAAGATTGTTAATAAAAAAATAAAAGCCTGTTTTCAGGCAAAACTAAAACCAATTTTATGCATAGAAAATCAAGAGCAATTAAAAGCAAGATTAAAAAATATAAAAAATATAAAAAATTTATCGATTGCTTATGAGTCGACATGGGCAATTGGCACGGGCAATGCTTGTTCTCCTGAAAAAGCCAAACAAATGCAGATATTAATCAGAAGAATTTTAACCCAGCTTTATTCGCGCAAAACAGCTGAAAAAATCAGAATTTTATACGGCGGCAGCGTCACAGAAAAAAACGCGGCTGAATATAGTTTAGACGGCTTATTGATTGGCGATGCATCTTTAGACGCGAATAAATTTATTAAGATCTGTTATGCAGTCAATCAAAAATCTTAATCTTAAAAATAAACGCGTTTTATTGCGCATGGATTTTAATGGTTTATGGCGCATTAAAGCCAGTTTAAAAACTATTAATTTTTTATTGCGAAAAGGCGCAAAAGTAATAGTAATCGGGCACTATGGCAGACCCAAAAAACAAGAAAAAAAATATAGTTTGATGCAATTTAAAAAATATCTGCCTGTAGGCTCAAGGCATGCCGTGTCCTTACTGGAAAACCTGCGTTTTGATCCGCGAGAAGAAGCTAATAATTTAAGTTTTTCCAAAGAATTAGCTCAAAAAGCAAATATTTTTGTCCAAGATGCGTTTTCTGTTTGTCATCGCCAGCATGCCTCTGTGGTTGGTATTCCGAAATATCTGCCCAGTTATGCAGGGTTTAGCTTAGAACGAGAAATCAAAGCATTAAACAAAAAATTTACAAAGCCGATTTGCTATATTATCGGCGGCGCAAAAGTAGAAACAAAACTACCACTGGCAAAACTTATTTTAGAAAAATGCGATCATTTAATTTTAGGCGGTTTGATTGCCAATATTGTTTTAGAAAATCACCAAATAGAACTAACCAGCACAAAACTGCATTTGCCAGTTGACGCTGTAACCAAAACAAAAGTCTGCGCCGTAGGCGCAATTTCACCACGAGAAATTTTAGACATTGGCCCGGATACTATAAAATTATTCAGTAGTGTTATTAATGTTGCCAAAACAATCATTTGGAATGGCCCAATGGGCAAATTTGAAGAAGAAAAATATCAAAATGGCACTTTTGAAATTGCCAAAGCAATTGCAAACAGCAAAGCATACAGCGTGATTGGCGGAGGCGAAACTATTTTTGCTTTAGAAAAATTAAATTTATTAGATAAAATTGACCATATTTCAACCGGCGGCGGTGCTTTGCTTGAATATTTAGCCAAAGGCAGCTTGCCGGGAATTGAGGCGCTTAAAAAATGAAAAAATGGATTCTTAAAGATAGGACACAGGAAAATATTATTGACCAATTACTAGAAAATCGCGGCATTAAAAATCGCGAGCAATTTTTTAATCCAAAATACGAAGATTTAGCTGATCCCTTTTTAATGAAAGGCGTGAAAAAGGCTGTTGGCCGGATTAGAAGAGCACGAAAAATCGCTATTTTTGGCGATTACGACGCTGATGGCGTAACCGGCGCAATAATTTTAAAAAATTTAGTTGAAAGCTTGAAGTTTCAGCCAATTGTTTATATCCCAGACAGGAAAAAAGAAGGCTATGGCTTAAACGCCAAAGCCATAAAAGAGCTGGCGGAACAGAGCGCGGATTTAATTATTACTGTTGACTGCGGCATTAGCGATTTCACTGAAGTTGCCTTAGCTAATAAATTAGGCATTGATGTGATTATTACTGACCATCATGCTATTCCAGAAAAACTGCCTGATGCTTTTGCGATTATTAATCCAAAACAAAATAACTGTTCTTATCCGTTTAAGCGATTAGCCGGAGTCGGCGTTGCCTTTGTTTTAGCCAGGGCTTTCAAGTTTGATTTCGAAAAATGGTTGTTAGATTTAGTAGCTATTGGCACAGTAGCTGATTGCATGGATTTAATTGGCGAGAACAGAATTTTAGTAAAATATGGCTTAATAGTTTTAGAAAAAACTCGCAATCTTGGTTTGAGATCAATTTTGCCTAGCAAAATTGACGCGCGCTCAATTGCTTTTCAAATTGCGCCTCGCTTAAATTCTGCCGGCCGCATGGATCATGCCAATACTAGTTATCAGTTATTAGTTAGTAGTTCGGAGAAAGAAGTAGAAAAATTAGCTCAAAAATTAGAAAAAAATAATCAGCATCGGCAAAGAGAAACTGAAAAAATACTTAAAGAAGCGAGAGAAAAAATAAATTTAGACCAAAAATTTATTTTTGCTTATAATCGAAATTGGCTGATTGGAGTTATCGGCTTGGTCGCTGGCAAGCTTTGCGATGAGTATCATCGTCCGGTGGTGATTATTGGGGAAGACGCTGGTTCTTGCCGAAGCATTGATGCTTTTAATATTATTGAGGCCCTAACAGAATGCAGTGATTTTCTTGTTGAATTCGGCGGTCATGCCCGAGCAGCTGGTTTTAAAATTGAAACAAATAAAATTAAAATTTTTGAACAAAAATTAGAAAAAATAGTTGAGCAAAAACTCAAGCCCGAAGATTTAATTTGCTCTCTTGAAATTGACGCTGAGCTTCAAACAGAAGAGGTTGGCTGGGGTTTATATAATCAGATTCAGTTATTCGAGCCATTCGGCGAAGGCAATCCAAAACCAAAATTCTTATTGAAAAATGCTTTAATCCAAGATATTAGATGTGTCGGCAATGGCAATCAGCATTTGCGGATGAGCGCTTCGGGGTTTAAAGCGATTGGCTTTAATTGCGCTGGCTATGCATCGCATTTGAAAATCGGCGATAAAATTGATTTGGTGTTTGAGCTAGAACAAGATGATTGGCAGGGCTATAAAAATTTGCAGTTAAAGATTGTGGATTTAAGAAGAAGCGATGTCTCTTAAAAAAAACAAATTTGATTTTTGTAATTTCAGGTATTGCCATAATCGGCATAATTATTAGTTATTTTCCATTTCATATTTTAGCCAGCGCCTTAGCCATTACTGCTATTGTTATAATTGCTATTTTAGTGTATTATTTTATCCAAGTACGTTTAAAAAAAATAGGAGGAATTTTTGATGGATGCAGAAGAAGAAAGGGAATTAGTTCGAAATTCAAAATGCTTTGCAAAAACTTCGTCGGTCTGAAAGAAAAAATATTCTTCAAGAACTATTAGAGGATTCGCAAAATTGAATCCTCTTTCTTTTTATGTTATTATTTTAATATGAAAAATTTTCTTTATGCGATTGCTCTTTTAATCGGCACAATTATTGGTGTTGGCATTTTCGCTATTCCCTATGTTGCGGCTCAAGCTGGATTTAGTATTGCTTTAATTTATTTAGTTGGCTTAGGCATAATTATTTTATTAGTTCATCTTTTTTACGCTGAAATAGTTTTAAAAACTCCGGGCAAACATCGTTTAGTCGGCTACGCGCAAAAATATTTGGGCAGATGGGGAAAAAGTATAGCAACTATTTCTTCTGTTTTAGGTCTTTACGGCGCTCTTTTAGCTTATATTATTGTCGCTGGTCAGTTTTTAAAAGCTATTTTTGGCGGATTAGCTTTTAATTGGAGTTTAATTTTTTTCTTGCTCGGAGCTTTATTTATTTTTTTAGGATTAAAAACAATTGCTCAAGCAGAATTATTTATGACCCTGCTTTTATTGGCTAGTATGGCAGTTATTTTCGTTTTTGGCTGGAATCATATTAATTGGCAGAACTTACAGGATTTAAATTTTTCTTATTTTTTTCTGCCCTATGGGGTTATTTTGTTTGCTTTAGCAGGAGCGACAGCTATTCCGCAAATGGGAGAAATAGTTAGCCCTAAAAAACTAAAATCAGCTGTTATTCTAGGGACTTTAATCCCGGTTGCTTTGTTTATTATTTTTACGATAGTAGTTTTGGGAGTTACTGGAGTTAATACGACACAAGAAGCATTGATTGGCTTGCAGCAAATTTTAGGTCCGAAAATTATGCTTATTGGCTTGATTTTCGGTATTTTAGCTTTAATTACTTCTTTTTTAACTCTTGGCTTAAATCTTAAAGAAATATTTTGGTATGATTATAAAATGCCGAAAAATTTAGCATGGTTTTTGGCTTGCTTTGTGCCATTTTTTGCTTTTGTTTTTGGTATGAGAAATTTTATTGGGGTGATTGGTTTGGTTGGGGCGATTTTAGGAGGCATTGACGGATTGATTATTGCAACAATTTATGGCAAAATAAAAAAATCATGGCTTTTGCCTGGAGTCTTGATTTTAGTTTTTATTTTAGGTATTATTTATGAATTGAAAATTTTAGTTTAATCCACGAGGAGGGATAATTTTGTTCTTTAGAAAAAATAAATATTACGATTGGGATGATTTGGGCGTTGACTGGCGAAGTCTTCAAGGCAATGGTCTTTCAAAAAGAAAATTACGAGGGATTGCCAAGAGAACAGCTAAATTTATTTGTTTTGTTTTCATCCAGACCAAGACCGATGAGGTAGCAATTACTAACTTTTTAGAAGCTGTTCAAAAGTCAAGCGTTTCGGACTATATTTTCAAACAATGGGAGAAGTTAGCTAAATCTAGAAGAACGCATTGGGCCATTGCAGAGGGAGCTAAAACCTGCTTGAAGATGTCAAAAGGACTAAAATGCCAATGAATTTGATAGGGCTGGATTTGACAGGGTCCAGCTCTATTTTTTTTGCAAGTTTTATGATAAGCTAGAAAATAAACATGTCAAAATTTATCGCAGATTTTCATCTTCATTCTAAATATTCTCGCGCAACATCGCGCCAAATGGATATTCCTAATATTGCCAAATGGGCAAAAATTAAAGGCGTTGATTTGGTCGCGGCGCCAGATTGGACTCATCCAAAATGGCTGGAAGAATTAAAAAGAGACTTAAAGCCGTTAGACAATGGTCTTTTTGAGCACAATAAAACAAAGTTTATTTTAATCACCGAAATTTCCAGCATCTATAAAAAAAACAATAAAGTTCGCAAGATTCATAATTTAATTTTCGCGCCCAGCTTTGAAATTGTTGATAAAATTAATTCCCAGCTTGATAAAAATTTTAATTTAAAATCCGACGGCCGGCCGATTTTAGGATTGGACGCAAAAAATCTTTTAGAAATTATTTTAACAATTTCTAAAGACTGTTTGATGGTTCCAGCCCATTGTTTGTTGCCGAATACCTATTTGCATAGCAACCCGGGAATTAAAAAAATAAAGAATATTTCTGTAGGCAATCAAGTTTATACTCATCAAGGAAGGTTAAAAAAAGTTACAAAAATTTATAATAGATTTTATAAAGGGTCAATTTACGACATAAGACCATATTATTTTAGGATAGGTTTACAAACTACTGATGAGCATCCTTTTTATGTAATTAAAACTCATAAGAATTGTCCAAATAGAGGTTCTTTTTGCGCGCCAAATTGTGCTTATATAAAACGAAGAAGTTGTCCTCATCGATATTTCGAAAATTACCAACCTCAATGGATTCAGGCAAAAGACGTTGAAAAAGGCGATGTTCTTGTTTTTCCTAGATTTAATAATACTACAAAGGATGTTAAAAAAATTAGACTGAGCGATTATCTTCCAAAAGCACAACTTAAAGTTTTTCAAGGTAAAATAGCATGCAGCCAAGGAAGAACAGATAAAAAATTACCTAATATAGTAAAAGTTGATAAAGCTTTTTGTAGATTAATAGGGTATTACATTTCAGAAGGTTATACAGATAACAGAGATTCAATCTCGTTTTGTTTCAAACGGAATGAACGAAAATATATCCGAGATTTAAAATTGCTTATGAAAAAAAATTTTGGACTTTTTTCGCCACGGATCTATAAAAGAAAAAATGTTGATAGTATAGAAATTATTTACTTCTCAAAAATTTTAGCAAAAGTTTTTAGTAAACTTTTTTATAATCGTCCTGATATTAAAAAAGCTCACACTAAACACCTATCTTTTTGGTTTTTAAATTTGCCATTGAGAAAACAAGTGGAGATTTTTAAGGGGTGGTGGAGAGGAGATGCTGGATATACTTCTTCGAGAGAATTAATGAATCAAATGAAAATTATCTGTCTGCGATTAGGAATAATTCCTTCTATCGGATTTCTTCATACAAAAGAAGATTTTAATAAAGGCAAACATAAAATAGAAAATAGAATTATTAATGCGCGATACGATCATTTACATTTTTCTAATCTTTCTTTTTTCGAGGACCATTTTAATTTATTACAAGAATCTAACTTTAGAAAATTTAGAACAAAATTACCTTGGAGACATGGCTGGATTGATAAGAAATACATTTATATTCCAGTGCGAGATATTAAAATAAAAAACTATGAAGGAGAAGTTTATAATCTTGGAATAGATGACGACAATTCATATGTAGCCGAGTTCGCTACTGTTCATAATTGTTGGACGCCTTGGTTTTCTTTATTCGGTTCTCATTCGGGCTTTGACTCTATTGAGGAATGTTTTGAAGAATATTCAAAACATATTTATGCAATAGAAACCGGTTTAAGCAGCGACCCAAAAATGAACTGGCGATTATCTGCTTTAGATAAAATAACTTTAATTTCTAATTCTGATGCGCACAGTCCGTCAAAGCTCGGCCGGGAAGCAAATATTTTTAATTGTCAATTAAACTATAAAAGCATAATTAATGCGATTAAAAATAATAAAATTATTAAGACTCTTGAATTTTTCCCGGAAGAAGGCAAGTATCATTTTGATGGACATAGGGCATGTAATGTCTGTTTGTCTCCTGCTGAAACCCGCAAATTAAAAGGCATTTGCCCAAAATGCGGCAAACCGTTAACTGTTGGAGTAATGCATAGGATTGATGATCTGGCTGACAGGCCGGCAGGAGCAGGTTTTAAACCTGGCCTCTACAAGAATTTAATTCCTCTAATAGAGATAATTGCCGAAGCATTAAAATTTGGAGTTAATACAAAGGCTGTTAATCAGGAATATGAAAAATTAATTAAAAACTTTAAAACCGAGTTCAATGTTTTATTGGATGCAAAAATTGAAAATTTAGAAAGAATTGCCGAGCCAATGGTTAGCCTCGGCATCAAAAGAGTCCGCGAGGGCAAAGTGCATATTGAGCCCGGCTATGACGGCGAATATGGCAGAATATCAATCTTTAGCAGCAGAGATGAAGAATTTGACAAGCAGAGGAGTTTGTTCTAAAATGATTAGAATAAAAAGATGATCCTCCAACAAATCTACAATATAGCCATTGAAATGGGTGTTGAATCAGATTTACGCGGCAAAGCAACGGTACAAAAAGTTTTAAAGCAGACAAAAGAAAAATATCAAAAATTAGACAAAAACAAAAAACAGGAATTTGATATTGAGAAACTGACTAACCCATACTCTGACACTAGAATTTTGTTTGATAATAAAAAACCAGCAAAAAAAATATTAGCTGGCGTTGATATTGGCACAGGAGAAATGCTTTTGGCTAAGAGGTTGAGGTGTGATACGGTTGTTTCTCATCATCCATTGGGCCTGGCTTTGGCCGATTTGTCTGATGTGATGCATTTGCAAGCTCAAGTCTTGGCTCAATACGGCGTGCCGATAAATATTGCCGAAGGGGTTTTGAAAGAAAGAATAGAAGAGGTTTCTAGGGGAATAGCTCCGATAAATCACAACAGAACAGTTGATTCAGCTAAGCTTTTAAATATTAATTTAATTTGCATTCATACGCCTTGCGATAATTTGGCGGCTGACTTTTTAGATGAATATATTAAGGCTAAAAAGCCGGAGACAGTTGGCCAGATTATTAAAGCTTTAAAAGAAATTCCTGAATATAACCAGGCAGTTAAATTAAAAGCCGGACCGAGAATCTTTGTTGGATCAGAAGAATCGAGCGTCGGCAGAATTGCTTTAACCGAAATTACTGGCGGCACTGAAGGTGCCAAAGAAATTTACGAAAAAATGGCTCAAGCTGGTTTGGGCACGGTTATTGGCATGCATTTAGGAGAAGAGCATCGTAAATCAGCGCAAGAAGCGCATATTAACGTTGTCATTGCCGGCCATATGTCATCAGACAGCCTTGGCATTAATTTGTTTTTAGACGAACTTGAAAATAGGGGATTGGAATTAATAACTTGTTCTGGGATTATTAGAGTTAAGAGAAAATAAAAAAGCTCCGGTTATTGGAGCCGGAGCATCTTTTTGGGGCGATCCGTAGGAGCGTATTTTAAAAAACTAAACGGTTCTTTGTACTCTCGCTCTCTTTTTATTTTTTTCAGCCATGCGCCAAGCACTTCAAGAAAACGCAAGCCTGCCCAAAGTCCCAGTGCTATTTGGCAAAATCCACAAATAACCAACACACAGACCAAAGCCCAAAAAACCATTCTAATCATTTTTATCCCTCCTTATTTTTCTAAAATATCATATTAATTTAAAAAAGTCAATGTTTAACAAAAAAATTCTCAAAAACGGTCTTAGAATAATTACCGCGCCAATGGCTGGCACAAAAACAGCCACTGTTTTAATTGCCGTGGCTGCTGGATCAAAATATGAAACCAAGCAAAATAACGGCATCTCGCATTTTTTAGAACATATGTTTTTTAAAGGCACGAGAAAACGGCCAAGCACTTTAGCTATTGCTGAAGAATTAGACAAAGTCGGCGGCGCTTATAATGCCTTTACTTCAGAAGAACATACTGGCTACTGGGCAAAAGTTGATTATAAGCATCTTGATTTAGCCCTTGATGTTGTTTCTGACATTTTTTTGAATTCAAAATTAGAAGAAAAAGAAATAGAACGGGAAAAAGGCGTCATCACGGAAGAGATTAATATGTATCAAGATACGCCCATGCATTATGTTGGTATTTTATTTAATAAATTGCTTTATAAAGATCAGCCTGCTGGTTTTATGATCGCCGGCATTAAAGAGAATATAATTAAATTTCAGAGAAAAGATTTTTTGCAGTATTTGCAAAATCATTATACTGCCCAAAACACAGTAATTTGCCTGGCCGGCAATATAGATAATAATATAGAGAAATATTTTAAAAATATAAAAACAGGCAGAGCAAGACCAAAAATAAAAGTTCAAGAAAAACAAACAAAGCCAGAGACTTTGATTTTTCATAAAGATACTGACCAGACGCATTTATGTTTAGGGGTGCGCGGTTATAATTTATTTAATCCTGATAAGTATGTTTTATCTGTGCTAGGCATTCTGCTCGGCGGTATGATGAGTTCGCGTCTTTGGATTGCGGTGCGCGAAAGAGAGGGGCTGGCTTATTATGTGCATACTGATATTGAGAATCAGACTGACACTGGTTATTTAGTAACGCAAGCTGGAGTTGAGCACAACAAAGCTGAAAAAGCGATAAAATTGATTTTAAAAGAATACCAGCGAATCAAAGACGAGAATATTTCTCAAAAAGAACTGCAAAAAGTTAAAGACTGCATTAAAGGCAGAATGATGCTGGAATTGGAATCTTCTGATTCAATGGCGTCTTTTATCTGCGGCCAAGAGATTTTAAAAAAAGAAATTTTGACTTCAGAGCAGATTTTTGCTAAAATAGATCAAGTTACCGCCGAAGATATCCAGAGGGTTGCTCAAGATATTTTTCAGAACAAAAAATTAAATTTAGCAGTAATATGTCCGAAGCAAGTTGAACTTGAACCTAAGTTATTTTTATAAAAAAAGGGGTGAAGTTATGCATTGTTGGATGATACCAATAATTTGGCTTGTTCCATGCATAATATTCGGAGTTTATCTTATTTTGAAGGGTCGTTCAATTAGGCGCAAGTACCTGCGCCTCAAAGAAGAGAATAAAAGAAAAGAATAAGCGTTTGTAGGACTAGTCAGTTGTGCTAGTCCTTGCTCTTTTTTTGTCAATAGGTTATTATATTACTGATGTCCCAAAAAATTGAAATTACAACCGGCAATATCTTTAGAGTAGTTTTAATTCTGCTTATTTTGTTTTTTTTGTTTTTGATTAGAGATGTTGTTTTGATTTTTTTTGTTGCTTTAATTATTGTTTCAGCTTTAAGTCCGGTTGTTGACTGGCTGCAAAACAAAAAGGTCCCGCGAATATTAAGCACTTTTTTAATTTTTATTATTGGTTTAGGACTTGTTGTTTTGCTCGGCTATTTTATTGCTCCGCCCCTGATTCGGGAAATAAGCGAGTTAGCGATAAGTCTGCCAGCTTATTTGAGTCAATTGCCTTTTCAAATAAAAGCTGATTATATCCAAAATATTTTAGAAAAAGTTCCTGGTTTTTTAATAACTGTGCCGTCTAAAATAAGTTCAATCATTGTTATTCTGATTATTGCTTTTTATCTTTTAGCCCAAAAGCATGGTATTAAAAAAATTCTTAAAGCTTTTACGCCAGCCAAGCATCAGGATTATGTGCTTGATTTATCTGACAGAATTCAAAAAAAAATCAGTTTTTGGTTTTTAGGCCAGCTAACCTCCTGTTTATTTGTTGGCATTTTAACATTTATCGGCTTATTTTTGCTGAAGATGCCTTATGCTCTACTTTTAGCTATAATTGTCGGTATTTCGGAAATTGTGCCTTTTGGTCCGATTATTGGTTTCATTCCGGCGGCTATTTTAGGCTTTGCTCAATCGTCATTAACTGGTATTTTGGTTGGGATTTTGTATTTAGTAATTCATCAAATTGAAAATCATATTATTGTGCCGCAGATAATGCGCAAAGCAGTTGGTTTAAATCCTGTTGCTGTTATTTTAGCTCTTTTAATCGGCGCTAAATTAGCTGGTATTTTGGGTCTTTTAATAGCTATCCCAGCTACTGCGGCTTTATCTGTTTTTATTAAGGATTTCATGAGCAAAAGAAAAAGATATGATCAATAAAAAACCAAGCGAAT
>Ga0265296_1002110_pt1 | contig 20736 bp, 9 predicted proteins | sample MunlanPumphouse1_FD_189073 | JGI IMG/M metagenome (GOLD analysis project Ga0265296, IMG submission 189073) | Groundwater microbial communities from a municipal landfill in Southern Ontario, Canada - Pumphouse #1 | ecosystem: Environmental > Aquatic > Deep subsurface > Groundwater | place: Canada... | reverse complement strand
CAAGTCTCACCAGGATCAGTCACGCCGTTGCCGCATTCATAAGGCGTACAAATCCCGCCAGCCGTTTCAGCTTGAGTCTCACTCATATAACCAGAACAATCACTAAGACATGGCGCGGCCATTGTTCCGGTGTCACTATCACAAACAATCGGATCAGTCTGACCCAATTCACATGCCTCGCCTGATAAACTTTTTACACCATCACCGCAACGAGCCGAGGTACCCAAAGGCACGCCATTGCAAAAATTACTACTTTCGATAAAACCCGTGCTTGTCACAGTTTTACCGGCAAATTCGGCATAAACGATCATGCCGTCAGTCGTGGCGTCATCAATCGGATAAGCCCAGTAGTCACCGGGGGCATTTTCAAGCTGAACCGATAAAATATAACCCTCGCCGCCAAGGCTTTGGTAAAGATAAGCGTGAGAGCCATCTTTACACGAGAAAGTCCCAGCCACGGAATTCCAACAATAATCCTGATCAGCATAATCCGGACAATAAAATTTATTTAAAGGATCGGTTGGCAAAGCTGTACCAAGAGCGTTACCTAATTCGGCATTCCACGACGGCCAGGTACTGGTGGAAAACGCCGAAAGAAAAGTGCCGCTTTGAATTTCCGGTACTTCGGCCAGGCAGGTCTCGGTACTGCTAGGACAATCCGAATCTGCCTCGCAGGACTGGCCTTTGGTAACCGAACAATGACGATTTGCTTCGCCATAATCAGCCAAAATCGAGACAATGGTTTTGGCATCGGTTAAACGAGCCAGATTACGGCGCAGTTTGCCTTTTTCCGCATCGCAAACAGCGCTGGGATCAGTTAGTTCCGTGACGCAATCTAAATCAGATTCGCAGGAAATATAATCGCCGTCAGCGTTCTGAACATAAGTCGAACCAAGAAAACAAAGATTAAAATCACTGACTTCAAGGTCGCTACTGGCATCTAACCCGGCGTTGAAACTCCAGTTTTCCAAAATTTGCCCGACAATATTTTCCGTGTCTTCATCGGCGTCTTCATTAAAAGAAATAACGTAAATGTTTGGATAATCAATTTTACCGGTCGGACTATAGTTAACCGCGGAAACATAATAAGTGTTACCAACTCGAACCGCTTCATAACCATCAAGAGTTGTTTCACTCGGCGAGCCGGTGAAATCTTGAGCCGCAAACCAAGCCGCTGGGGTTAAATAACCTTCGTTAGCGAAAACCCGAACACCGATAGCATCGCTGGTTCCAACAACCAAGAAAAGTCTTTCTCTAAGCATTTCAACTCCGCTTGGCGAAGCCGGTGGGGTGATTGGAGTAAGTTCCGGCAACAATGTTCCATCTTCCTTATCAAGACAATAAAAGAAAGAAAAATTGGAATATTCTTCAAGATACGGAAAAGCGCCGGTGGTCGGCCACAAGCTTTCACAGAAAAACGCGGTCAAGTTGGCCGAACCGGTAATTTTTTCTTCCTCATCATCGGAATCTTCCGTATAAATCTGGGCTGTGGCCAGGGCTAATTCATCACCTTCTGTAGTCGAAGCGACAGCTGTAGTGGTCGTAGTGGTAGAAGGAGTCACATCGATAATCGCTGGTACGCCGTCTTCATCACCCCAACTCCAAGCCCAAGAATATTCCGTTGTTGACTGAATCTTTTCGGCCGAAGCGCCGTTTAAAGTATAAGCCGCGGCCTCAAGGTTATGGACTTCACCTGACTCAGTAAACAAATACGGACTTGGATCTTCAAAAGTATCCAAGGTATCCAGAGGCTTACCAAGATCCTCAACAGTTACCATTTCCAAAGCGCAGATTTCTGTGCCAACCACGAAATCAACCGAAGTTCCTTCATAAATTGCCACACCGTTGGTACTGGCCACGCCGTCAACAACGCCGTTAAATGGATCTCCAACAGATTCGGTTAACGGATTTGTATCCGTTTCGCCGACGGCGATCAATTTATACTCGCCGGGATCAAGAACGTTGGTTAAATCAAGCTCAACCGTACCGGAAACGGCTTGAGTATAAGAAACCGGCACAATACACGCTTTAAAAACAGGATCAGCCGCTTGAGCGCCGAAAATTCGCAAAACATGCGTGGCCAACCACTCCCAGACGCGGGCAAAAAAATTATCGCTGGTTTTTTCGGCTAACTTTATAGTGGTGTAGGCGCTGGGACAATTAGTTTCGACAATTGGCGTGCTTGACTCGATCGAGCTGTCAGATTCACTGATCACAACATCTTTGGCCACGTATTGCAAAATTAAAGTCCCAGAATCATCAAGCCCGTCAATATTCATTTTTTGGGAAAATTTCACATTAATTTCCGTGTTGCGACAAACGTCTCTGGCATCTTGAACCGGATAATTGGAAAGTATTGTCGGCCGTTCAAAACAACAATTAGCATCACCGCAACCATAAGCCACGCCAGTAATATCGCAGTTGGAATCAGTCTCGCAAGAGCATTGCAAAGTATACTTAGCGTCACCCTTTGCGTGACTTTCAGATTCCTGCCCGGTAATTATCGAAACAGCATAACTAAGACCAGACTCGGTTACTGCCTGCGGCGCTTCCTCGGTTATTTGAGCAATGGTAAATGGAGCCGTGTCTTCAATCGGTTCGGCGGCTTCGCATTCTTCGCCGGTTTCCGGTGTACCGCCATTGCCGCAAAGCGAACCATAAGCATCGCTTGAACCTTCTCTCAAACAAATTGATGAGCAACCGTCGCCGTTGATTGTATTACTGTCATCGCAATCTTCGCCTGTTTCAACGCCATTCCTGCCGCAAGTTGATGGAGCGGTATAGGAAGACGACGAACCTTCGTGCAAACAATTGCCAGAGCAACCTTCGCCGCCATCACAATCCTCGCCAACGTCTCTTAAACCATTACCGCAAACGCCGGAAGTAAAATCAGTAAGCGGCTCGGAACCTTCGTGCAAACAATTGCCAGAGCAACCCTCTTCCGCTGAATCGCATTCTTCGCCGCCAATTTGATCGCTATGAGCCACCTTGCCGTCAGTACAATCATAATGTAAAACCGCCGCGCCTTCGTTTAAACAAATGGAAGAACAACCATCACCGTTCGTTGTATTGCCATCATCACATTCTTCGCCAACGTCGAGTGGAAGGCCGTCGCCGCAAGTCGTGGTTGAACCTTCATGAAGACAAGTTGCGGAACAACCTTCGCCGCCATCACAGTCCTCACCATTATTATGTCCCAACCCGTCACCAACTTTGCCATCACCGCAGACGGCTAACAATGTTGTGGTGCCGATATACAAACAATTTGAAGAACAGCCCTCAGGCAAAACGCTAGAAATCAAGATTGTACCTTCATCTTCCAATTCAACCATATCAACGTCGTACTCATCATTGGCAACCCATCGATCCCAGGTATAACCAGAAGCCACCAAACGCTGCCCCTCGGCCGAACAAGCGTCGGGCGCGCCGTATGGCACGGCGGTAAAGCGCTGAATGGCTCCAACATAAGTGGCCAAAGCTTCGGCTGGTTCGATCTCAACCCGATCAACAACGCAAGTTTCGCTCTTGGTGCTAAAAGTCCACGACTTGTCGCCATACCAATCAAGATCTCCGGCTGTTTCGCTTAAAGTCGAACCGCTTGCTGATTCGGCCTCGCCGGAAATGACCACGCGATATGAGGTGTCGGCAACCAAACCGTCTCGAGGAACTATCGTCAAAGTATAAGGACCTTCGTCAGGAGTAGCCTCGGAATAAGAAACTGCTGATGATATTGCCGTCAACTCATCAGGCGCGCAACCCGGATCCAAGCATTTAAACAACCTGACTCGCTTGGTTAGGCCGTCTATTTCCCGAACATTAAAAGTTCCTACACCGGCCATGGAAATGTTAAAATGCGCAAAAATTGCCGCGTCAGTACAGGCTTCAGAACAGTTGGGAGCGTAATCGGTAATTTCCGGATCAGTAAAGGTGATGGTTAATAATCCTTCGTCGTGCAAATCAAGATATCCTGATGGTGTAGCTGTAATAGCTACCTGACCACTGGTGGTTTCTTCCAGAGCCGTGACTGTTGTAGCACAACTGCCCACCGGGGATGCTGGATTAACACTGGCTTTACCAGAATCGCTGGAAGAAAAATTCCAAGTATAAGGATCACAATCTAAAGTTTCACATTGATATTCACTATCTATTGGTTGAGCGCCATAAGGAATCGCTTCGCCTTGTTCGTTAGAAGTATAATCTCCAGGATTAACAATAACCCCGCCAATTTTACAAGGTTCACCACTGGTCGAGGTGGTAAAGTACCAAGAGACATCCTCAAGCATAGCCAAACCGTTTATCCCTTCCCCCTTTATTGTCCCATCTGTACCGCCATTAACAGTTACAAAATAACGTGTACCTGGATCCCAACCAGTCGACGATGTTGGCTTTGAAATTAAAGTGGTTGAATCCGACTCTTCTTTTATATCCATCGATACACTGTCGCCGATAGTAGTACAAACGGCGTCTGAACATTTTTTTACTGAAAAACCGGAAGTCGAATATGACGATTCGTCCATCGTTTCAGTAAAACTAATGGTTAAAGTAGCGTTAGGACAAACATCAGTTCCGCCCTCCCAACCTTCCCAAGGTGTTGGCGAAATCCAATCATCACTACATTCGATTCGCACATCCGGCGTGTCAGGAATATCGCCAGTGGAAAAATAATAAGCGTAATGCGAAACCGGTTCCGTAAATGTCGGACAACTGGCCAAGCAAGTACCATCGGCGCAGCAAGAATCACCCTCATCGCAAGAAAAATCAACATCGCAAAAACCAACGGTAAAATTAATTGAATTGGATTTTTGGCCATCGGCATCAGTTATAATCACCGGACCGCTGGCCGCGTCTTTAGGTACAAAAACCGGATTTGTTTCAGCAATGCCAATAACGGTATCGAACCAACTGGATGAGGTAACCGGTAATGCGGCCTGAAAAAAAGCAATGCTGCCTGGCGTGTTTTCAAAACCTTGGCCATATAAAACAACTCCGGTTGTTTCAGCCGGCCCAGAATCAGGCACAATGGCGCAAAGACCGGGCGAGGCTTCGCCGGTGGTTACGGTAAAATCAACGGGTGCTGAAACCAGCGTGCTGCCTGCCCCTTTTTTTACATACAAATCGTGTAGACTAGTTTCAATATCAGTATCATTAGAATATTTGGACGGAACTTTAATGATAATTTCATCATTACTCCAAAAAACAGATTCACATTGGACAGGAAAACTGGTATCTCCCAACGCTTCGTAAAGCGTGTTTTGATTCTTAAACCAAACTGTTCCTGTATTGGTACCGAAATTAGAACCGCGAATCGTTACATACTGGCTGATCGGCCCTAAATCAGGATCGACCTGGCTGATTACCGGCATCTCTGTGTCAATAGTCGAGGTAACGGAATAAGAAAGCTTGTTAGAACCCTCGCGACTATCGCCGGCGCCGGTGAATAATTGAACGGTATAAGTTCCGGCATCGAGAGCTGGCAAAAACGCGTTAAACAAAGTCTCGGTCCAATTTTCATAACCAGTCGCGGCATAAGTATCAAAATAAAAAGTCGCTTTTTCACCAGTGCCAAAATTCCTACCGGACACAATGGTCTTTCCCCCGGACTCGCCAGGTTCCGGATCAAGTGAACAAATACCCGGCCGCACTGTGTCGTTAATGTCAAAATCATTGATGTGTTTACCGTTTTCATCATCGGTTTGGTCGAATTTACTATTATTAGAGTTTAAAATTTTAATCGGACCGTCAGTCGCGTCCGTGGGAATGCTAATGATCACTTCAGAATCTGACCAAGAAGCTTCGCCGCAAGCAGAATAGTCTTGAACCGTGACTTCTGATTCACCCGCGGAACCTAAAAAAGTTATGGTACCTTCAACATCGCTGCCAAAACCCTTGCCGGAAATAGTAATTAAATTACCTTCAGTACCATCACCCGGCGAAACTTCAAAAATCTCCACCGTGGCTACGCAAACACCTTCAACACAGGATCCGGAAGCGCAGTCGTAATCATCATAACATTCGCTGCCAACGCAGGCGCCGCAATAAAATTCACTGGTCGAATCGCCGCCGCAATCGCATGGTTCAAGTCCATCGCAAGAGCCGGTTTCGTCATTATTCTGAACTCCATCATTACATTCAACTACTTGCAACATCACATTTACGTCATCAGAAACCGAGTTGCCGGCGCAATCAGCGCCTTCGGCATAAATATTATAACTATGGTTTGTAATGTAGCCTTCAGTATTCCACTCGGAATTAAAATAATAATAATATTCATCACCGGATTCGCCATCCATAACCGTGCTTTCAATAGCTCTATCGATGTAAAAAGAAACCGAAGCTATTCCTGTATCATCTATGCCGCGCGCTTGAAGAAGAGCTGAACCGGCATAAGTTTTAACTCTAGGATCGGTAATTGAAAAATCATGAGGCGGGGTTAAATCAAAACCAGTGCCAGTGGTAATGGTAAATTCACATTCGTTGTCCATTGTACACTCAAATTCGTAACCGCTGGTACTTTTCAAGGCTGTATTAATGGAAACATTATAAGTCGTTTCCGGATCAAAACAATGAACCGAGACCGAGGCGTCACCATAGACATCACAAGTGGCGGTTGGCGTAAAGGTAAATGAGGTGGCGCTTGTGGCCGTTGAAGGCACAGTCTCGAAGGTGCCGGACACTGTTTGATCAATCATTTCTCCGTCGGGATCTACCACTTGTTTTGTTATGAAAATTCCATTGCCGCCTGTGATATCTTCCACGACCACGCTCTGGCTAAAAGTAAAACGCATTTGTAAATTCTGCAAACTGGAAGCGCACTCGTCGTTAAAACCAGTCAAAACAAAATGATGGGCGTAATCCGGTCCCGGGTATGGATAACAGTCAGCGCCAACGCAAGTTTCACAGCCGTCACCAACACAAGTTACATCGCCAGCCGCGCCGGTTATTTTAGACAAAACAAACTGGGCAATGGCAAACGAGGAGAGGATAATCAATAAACCAATCACGCCATTTTTTAAAATCTTCTTGGCTTTCAAAACCTTAACCTCTTCCCCGCCAGCCGTGGTCCATAAAAAGCCGGCGTAGAGGACGACGATTAAAGCTACGATGCCGAGAAAACCCAAAAAGGTTCGAATAGCTCCGGCAATCATTAAGACCAGGCTGCCGCTGGCCAAACCGGCGGTTGAGGCAAAGGTTTCGCCGCTGCCGCCAAACATTTGGTCGGCCGTAAGAGTCACCGCCAAAGCCGAATGGGCGAACAAGAAGCCGGCCATGGCTCCCAAGCCAATGACGGTTAGCAAAGAAAGAAGATGAATTTTTTTCACAAAATTATTGACCTAATTTTTTTCCGCTTTTAGTTGTACATGGCGTATTCCTGGCTAAACCCTGACAACAGTATGGGGATAATCCATCACCAGGTACGCAATTAGTATAGGTGGTTTCAGTGGAAGAAGAAGCCTTCGGCCCAAACGACGGAAACATACAAATTTGATACTTGCTCTCCACATCATTTTTAATAACCGGATAATAGTAATAATCAGTTACCGAACCGCCTTCGCTAGTTACGCTCTCCCATAAAGTGGCATGACTGATTAAAGCTTTGGAATACGAATCGGTTACTATTGTGATCTCCTCTTCGTCAACTATTTCTGTGGTTGTTTCCTCAATCGTTTCATTGTTCAAAGTAAACCACGGGTTTTGATACTCTTCTGACGGATCGGCCGAGTCATAATCAGTTTCTAATCTAATGTTGCTGGTATTAAGGGTAGATGAGAGCATATCCATGCTAAAACCCACTTCAACATCATCATCAAGATCAATTTCTTCATTGGAATCTAACGAAGGAATTGTCCAATTAATAAAAGGCACCGTATTATTTATTTCCGCTGTGGTGGTAAAATTCCTAAAATAATCAGCGCTGTCCCAACTTTCGATCTCACCCCAGTTATCATTGCCATCCAAAGCATTGCCGGCCGCGTCAGCCAAACCGGTGGGCAGGCCGCCGCTAATTGTGGCTTGCGGCGGTTGGGTACTCACTTCGGCCGCTTTAGCTATGACCTGAATACCCTCACTGCCTGGCAGGCAATAAATGGTGCTGCCGCACGGATCTTTGCCGCATTCATCGTCTGGAAGAAACTCCGCAGTTCGATATTGATTGGAAATACTGGAAGTGCCTTTGGTATTTACTTTTACCGCTTCACCGATCCCGTGCATAACAGAAATATTAGTAAAATCTGGCGCCGTGCCATCAAAAGTTCCGCTGGCCACCACCGGATCCATGGCTTCACTGAAAGTTATTTGAACCACAATATTGCGAGCCTCAATAGAATCCTTAACCGGAATAACCGAAACCACAGTTGGCGGAGTAAGGTCAATCTCGGTAGAGACTTCAAAAGTCCAGGCATAGCCATCTGCCTCGCTGCCACTGAAGGCTTTATCCGTATCGCCATCATCATTAATAATTTTTTGAATTCCCGGGCCAAGAAAAACCGTGTAATTGGTATCCTCGTTCTCGCTACCCAAATAATCAACCGGATCAAAGACAAAAGTTTTTTGGTCAGCGGTAAATGAAACAATCACTTTGGTGCTTCCCAAAGCAACATCGGCTGCCGCGACTTCTTCGGTGACATCAGCGGTTTTATAAATCAAAACATTGTTTGAGTTTAAAGGAAAAGTTTCGGCTGCTGGATCATCGGCTATTGTACCGGAGTAGTCAGCGATGGAATCAAAATCAATCGGCTCTTTAAAAGTAATCATGATTTTGGTGTTGCGCGGAATGTCCAGAGCGTTGCGCGGCGGATAATGGCTTTCGATAATGCCGGCGCCGAGCGAACCGGATAATGGCTCGGAATAATTTACGGCCGCGGTGGAAACCCCGCCGCCCAAACCGGCCGCGCTAAGCAAAGCGTTTAAAATAAAAGTGGTAATGGCAAACGAAGACAAAATAATAAACAGACCGATGATGGCGTTTTTTAAAATCTTTTTAGCCTTCTTGATCGGATCGTCCTCGCCATGGGCGGTTAAATAAAGATAACCAGCATAAATCACCAGCACGATAAAGATGATCCCGAGCACGCCAAGGAAGACGCGAATGATTCGGGCAATTAAAATTGGCAGCGAGGTGGCTGGCAAATCCGTGGCCGCGGCGACTTCTTCCAATTGATCATCCAGAGCGGCGGCCGCCGGATCAAATGGGATAAATAAAAACGCCAAAATTGCCACCAGACACAACCCGGCGGCCGCGGCCCAGATTGCCGCTTTCTTCCATTGCTTATTCACATGTTTTTTTGCTTAAGAAACTGCGTCTATTTTATCACAAAAACAAAAAAACCGCTTCGATTTTGTCGAGCGGAGTGTGGATAATACCCTCACCCCCAATTATGTTGGCCTCTCACCCCTAACCCCTCTCCCATCACATCGTTGCCCCTCACCCCTAACCCCTCTCCCTACCCAGAAGTAGAAGGGAGAGGGGGAAAAAAATAATAATTAACCGTTGGCTAAAATCTTTAACAATTCGGCCGAAGCCAAAGTGTACAAAAAAAACATCACCAAAACTCCGGCGCCGCCGATAAATATCATGCGCCGGCTTAAAGTCACGGTGTCGTCGCGGCCGGAGGAAACTATGTATTTAAACGAGCCGCGCAACATGGTCAAAAGAAATAAAATCCCAAAAAACACGGCCATCACCCGCGCGCCTCGAAAAACCAATTCCATCGGCGGCATGGAGGCTGAAGCAAAAAAAGAACCAAGCGAAGGCGAAGCGGCCGCCGGGGTGTTTGAAACAGGTTGAGTTGTTTGATGAGTCGCGTTAATTGTTTTAACCACGGCTAATAAAGATTCTTTCACATTCTAAATTAAAATTTTTTCCACCAATTCCTTAACCCGATTACCACTGGCAAGTCCGGCCACGGCTTTCATAACCGCGCCCATGGCCTTGCCCATATCGGCTTTGGTTGAGATGCCAGCTTCTGACAAAGCGGTACGAATGGTTTTTTCCAAATCCTCATCAGACATTTCGGCCGGCAAGTAACGTTCAAGCACTACCAGCTCGGCTTTAGTCTTGTCAATCAGATCGGCTCGCCCGGCCGTTTCAAAAGACAACAAAGCATCCTTAAGCTGCTTAATTTGCGTGCGGATAACCGCCAGCACATCTTCTTCCTTCAGCTCGCGCATTAAATCGATTTGTTTATTTTTCAGCGCCGAACGCAAGAGACGGAGAGTGGAAAGCTCGGCTTCTTTTTTTTGTTTCATGGCTGAAGTTAAATCGGTGTTGATGGTTTCTATTGTAGACATAGTTTTATTTTTATTATAAATTACGCTATTCGGCCGTTTGCCCCTCACCCCCTTCCCCCCTCTCCCTGCAAAGAGCAGAGGGGAGAGGGGGTGGTGTTTTTTTATTATACCAAAAAGACGGCCAAGGCCGCCAGTTTGCGTTATAATCCATAATTAAAAACATTGTGAATTACCCTGTGGCATCCCGAGGCAGGAAGACCACAGGGTAATTCACTCCTAGACAAAAATCTTATCTACTTTTTCTAACGATTCATTATCCAAATCCCATTGCCATCTCGGAATTGTTAATTTTATGCTGGTGCTACTTTTTTCACCTGTATCTGTAAAATAGGCGTCGGCCATAATCCACAATTCACCGTTTGGTGGAATAATAACCCGTGCCGTATCCAATCTTACTTCTATATTAGGATTATAAGATTTTACATTTTTTTTCCAGTTTTCTAAAATTTCAGCTAGTTGAACTTTTAATTTTTTAACTCTCTCCGGAGGAAGCGTAACTCTGGATAATTCCACACGGTCGCCGGGTTTACATTTCGATTCTCCGTTACAAAATTCTTGTATTGGCTTTTCTGTTTCTGGCATATTTTTATTCTTCTTCCTCAACTGGTCGACCATTATAATCGAACCTCACATAATAAAAATCTTCATCACCCATATACTTATCCATTCTTTCACTACTCGATAAGGTGAACCCACGACTTCCAAACCACTGTCTTACACCTTCGTTCATAATCATGGCATAAGAAGTACTGGCTCTAGCTTCAGCTTCAATTGGCATATTGTAAGAAGAGGCAATATCCAAAACCCTTTCCATCATTTTTTTGGCCAAACCTTTGCCCTGAAATTTTGGGTGAATGGCCATATCATAAACATGAGCCGCTTGTTCACCAGAATTGATTTCCGATTCTTCCGGTAAAACAAGTAAATAACCAACAGCGTCGCTACCTTGTCGAATCACAAAACTTGACGCCGCGCCTGGGACTTCGAGCTCCCGTTGTTTTTTCAGAATATCCGCAATATGGGCTTTGCCTTGAGTCATGCCTTGCGGATAAATCTCAGCTTCCAATTTAGCAATCAATTCCGCGTCACGTTCGGTTAAGTTGGCGAAGGTAACCATTTCATCCAATGCTTCAACACCACGAATCTTTGGCAAATCGTAAATTTGTCCACCTTGAGCGTCTGAATAAACCAAATGAGTTTTGGAACTGTAGCGATTCGATTCTAACCTTCCGCCTGGTGGCACCAAGTCTGAATAACCTGTTCCGACTTTCACTGGTCGGCTGGTATATTCAGCCCAAAAGGTTTGATAAACCCTAGCCACTAACGGTGATAAATTCTTATAATTATTAGCGATTTCAATGTTGTCTAATACAACTACATCTCCTCCACCTCGACTGTCTCTTGAATCAACCACCACCGATTGCGCGATAATTCGTCCGTTATATTTTATCGTAAAATACTGGGTCGAAGGATTAAACATGTAATCATTATTATTCGACGCGCCGAACGGCATACAACAATCAGTGTAGTTCCCGCAAACCCAACCTTCTGGGTCGGATTTAGCGTGAACCTGTGCCTCAACAACTGGCCCGGTATCAACACCTTGTTTTTGGAGTAAACCAATAACGTCTTCCTCCAAATCCAAAGGAACAGCCGAAAATAAATCAGTAACTTCTATTGGTTTTTCTCCAACTTTTCTTCCTTTAATCATTTGACGAAGGTCATGAAATAATCCCTTTGGGTCTTTGGCGGTTCCACGGATTTTTGCCTTTTGTGAACCCAAGCCTTCTTTTAATGAATCGCCGAGAGGCCGACCAGCAAAAATTCTTCGGTGAGGTTCAAATGGTTGCTCTTTATCCAACTCTCCATCTACTAACCTTCGGAAATCTCCCTGGCGGCTCATTCTTTCTAACTCTGACATGTTAAATCCTGGAGCGGAAGTAATATCCAAAACTTGTGGTGGCAAATCGGAAAGGTCAAGATTTGATTCAATTGCAAATACTCGTTTTTTAAGTTCTCGCAATGATTGAACAGCACCTTGAGCAAGAAATTTATCGCGTTTTTTGCTGTATCTCGGCAAGAAATCTCTAAACTCATTATTTTCGTCCATTGTTTGAATACTGGTCAAAATAGCTCTGGCTTCACCAACTTCCAAATTTTTGATGTATGGAACCCAAAATAAAACATCGTGCCAATTAGCAAATCGTCCATTGGTATCACGAGTAGCGTTAAATCTTAAAAGGTAACTTTGCACAACTGTGCCACCTACATATTCAGCCGCCGCTTTATACCAACCACGGACTTCTGGAACCTGTGAACCTAAACACAATCGAAAATCCAAATCACTTTTTGATTCCGGCTTTTCACCAAAAACCTTATCCCATTCTTTTCCTTCGGCACTGGCTCGCCAAGTGGCATAACGGGTTAAACCGTTTGGGTCTCTCAAAACATAATCGCTGGCATATTCGTAATACATTTTTACTTCTTCTTTTGAAACAGCTGCTCTGGTTTCTTTTGGCCAATCAGATAAAGCAAAATCTAAATCTTCACCTTCGTATCCTTCAATCACACCGTTTAAATACCGCCGTTTATCAAAAGTTAAGGCCACACCCCTTAAATCTTGGCCACGCTCTAATGCTTGGATTATCAAGCCAAGTGAAGCTGGACGACCTTGCTGTTCTTCGGCTGGGTCGTGCATGTTTCGTTGTTCTGATTCTCCCAATAAAGCAACAATGAAATTTCCACTTTGGGTAAAATGTTCGTTAAGTCTTTCCTCTGGTACATCAAATTCTGACAAATCGTATTTAGCCCACTCAACCCATTGTTGATAAAATTTATCACCTTCCGCGTGGTTTGGATTTTTTGTAAAGACCTGTTGAGCTAACCAATACATTCGTTTTCCTTCAAAAAACAAATCTCGACTTCTTCTAACTCCTAACAGTTCCATCCAATCTTTTCCCTCAGCTCTTTGGCCAAGCCGAGCTTTGGTTGTGGAAACCGTTTCGGCTTCTCTGCTTTCAAGATAAGACCACAAACCTTTTTCCTGTAATTTATGAGCTTCAAAAAGTTGTTTTTTAATCTTATCGGGTTCCATTTTAGTCAAATCAAAACCCATTTTTTGGAGAATCTCCCAACCCGAAACCTGTCTAAAAACATCTCTATCATCGCTGGCCAAAACCGCTTCGGCCTTTTCCTTTCCCAAAGCTCTCAACATTTCATAAAGAGACATGGCTGAAAAATTATAGGGACTTTGTTCACCTCTTCCGCAACGCTTTTGTTTAAATAATTCCGCAAAATTTGGGTCAACTTCGGCGGCACGAACCGCCAATAATTCCTGTATACCGGATTCAGCGTTTTTTACTAAGTTACCTTGTTTTCTTTCGTCTAAAAATAAAACCGGCCTATCATAAAATTCTGATTCAACAAAAGGAATTTGTGAATCATTGACCTTACTTGGTGATGGGGCGGTAAAAAGTCTCTGTAACCGTCCTTTGTTTCGGCCGAATCTTTCATAATCAGTCGCCGGATTGTTTGAAGTTAGACCAAGTTTTTTAGCTATTTGTCCGTATTTAAAATGAAGTTGCCTTGTAACCTTGCCAGAAGAAACACCGCGACTTATTAAATCTCCGGCCTTTTCGTCTGATAATAAACTAAAAATTCTTTTCTCGGCTTCTTTTTCAGCTTCTTCCCGCGTACTATCCGCAACTATGGCCATTTGTGTATCATCTAAATCCTCAAAGTCAGCATTTGTTGAAGTCCACCCATAACCTCCGTCAGAGCTGTTAAAACCTCTGTTTTTCATTTCTTCTTGAAACAAAAAACTATGGAGTTCACCTAAATTATCTTGTATCCGAGCAAACTGTTGTTGAATTGTTCTAAGAATTGGGCCCAATTCGTAAACTTCGGCTTGTCTTGATTGCTCTCGACGATTTTCATCTAGTTCCCAGGCAACGGTTCCATAATCGTTTTTACATAAATATCTGCCTTTTGAAAGCAGATAAAATCTGTGTGGAAATTTAGACGAAACACCTTTTGGGGTTCTATCAACTCTGACGTTTCTTTTTGCCCACAATAAAGCTATCAATTCGGCTGATTCGATAGTGTAAAAAGCGTCTTCGCGTTCCCGTTCAACATTATCCCATCTTTCATTATCAAAAACCAATTCTGTTCTAAATAACTTTCTTTCGCCGCTTTCATCTGTCCTAATCGTTAACCCCCCCCCACGAAGGGCTATTTCGTCATTTGTTAAACCAAAACGCTCAAGACATTTCTGTAAATTTACATTCCTTAAGTCGTTATCACTTCTGACATAAGCGAGTAAAAAATCAAATACATCGGCTAAATTTTGCCTGATAAATTCCGCGGCTTCTTGCTCAATTTCCTGCCTTTCCAGTGGTTCTTGAGCCATCTCTTGCCCAAAATCCTCTAAAAGTTCTGGGTGAGCACCTTCTCTACTTCTCGGAGACCTTTTATGTTCTTCGATTTCTTCCTCGATTTCACGAGGCAAATAATGTTTTTCCTGACTTCCGCACACCCTATTTTTAACCCATAATTTTCGCTAATCTTAGCATAGTAATATTGAATTTTGGGTGCTGCAAGATCAAAATTAAATCAGAATGAATTTTGTTTATTTTAAGGCAAAAAATAATCAAGCAAAAAATTCCATAGTAATTTTAAAGCGTTTTTTAAAAATCTTTCGGTGCTGTAATGCGGAAGTCAGGAGCACCTTCTCTACTTCTCGGAGACCTTTTATGTTCTTCGATTTCTTCCTCGATTTCACGAGGCAAATAATGTTTTTCTGGCATATAAAATAAATTTTTTTAATTGAATCCTCTTCATTATACCAAAAAGACGGCCAAAGCCGCCAGTTTGTTTGCAATTATTTGCGATGAGTTTTGTTTTTGCGTTCTTCTTCCTCGGTCAGACGGCCGGTTTTTAACAAATACTCGCGGTGGGTGGCGGTTTCCAAACGACGGAGAGCGCTTTTTCTGAGCGAGGTTTTATTTTTGGGTTTGGTGTGAAAACGATGTTTTTTAACCTCAAGCAACCGCCCGGAAAGTTGAACGCGCTTGGTAAAGCGGCGCAACAGGGCGTCAAAACTTTCTCCTTTTCGGCGTTTAATTTCTAACATAGGTATCACCTGCCTTTCTAAAATGATGACCGAATTTTGCGCTTTTTACTTGCTAATGTCAAGCGTCTTCACGGTTTCCAATTTTTTCCTCATTATCTGAACGATTTTACCGGCATCAACAATTTCTTGGGCGCCTGATTCCATATCGCGAACAATAATCGTGCCGTCAAGAACTTCTTTTTGGCCAAGAATTAAAGTAAATGGCACGTTTAATTTATTAGCTATTTCCAGTTGAGTTTTAAGCGAACCTTTGCTGAAGGCTTCGCGAACGCTAATACCTGATTGACGAAAATCCTCAAAAACCCGCAAACCGACCCGTCGAGCCGAATCGCCAAGTTGGGCGAAGAAAACATCAATCTTTTTGGCCGGTGGCTGAATCTTTAATTCCTTCATGGCTAAAACTATCCGCTCCATACCCAAAGCCACCCCGCAACCGGGCGTGCCTTCTCGGCCGCCAAGCAACTCCACCAAACCGTCGTAACGACCGCCGCCGCCCAAGGCGTTTTGCGAACGCTCGCCCTCATCGCCAGCCACCCAGACTTCAAAAACCGTACGATTGTAATAATCAAGACCGCGAACCAAATACGGATCAAGCGAGTAAGGAATACCAGACTCGTCTAAAAATTCCAAAACGCGCATGAAATGGTTTTTTGAATCCTCGTCAAGCCAATCAAGAATCTGCGGCGCTCCGACTCGAACCGCCTGGCATTGTTCCATTTTGCAATCAAGCAAACGCATGGGATTTTTAATCAAGCGGTGTTTGCAATCATCGCAAATTTGATTTCGCTTGGTGCGATAATAAGAAGCCAATTCGAGTTTATAAGTTCGGCGCGTATCAGGCGTGCCAATGGAATTCATGCGCATGTTGGTTTCCAAACCCAAATTTTTTAAAAGATGATAAACCATGACAATAATCTGGGCGTCCGCCACGGCCTCGGCGCTGCCAAGGCTCTCAAAACCAATCTGATTAAACTGACGATATCGGCCGGCCTGCGGGCGATCATAACGAAAAGTCGGCCCAAGATAAAACATCTTAACCGGCTGGGGCAAATTGAGCATGCCATGATTAATAAAAGCCCGAGCGGCTGAAGCGGTCATTTCCGGCCGCAAAGACACCTTATCTCCACCCTTATCTTCAAAAGAATAGGTTTCTTTTTCTACAATATCAGTTTGCTTGCCCACGGTGCGCGCGAACAATTCTTCTTTTTCCAAAATCGGAAATTCGATGCGCTCAAAACTATAAGACTCGGCGATATCCTCGGCCGCGTGACGCAGCCAATCCCAATATGGTTGCTCGTCAGGCAAAATATCGCGAAAGCCGCGCAACAGCTCGGGTGTTTTACGGCCTTTAGGTACAGGAACAACAGGCGCCTCTGGTTTTTTCTTTGATTCTTCCGGCACGTTGTCTTCTTTTTTAATCGGCTTACTCGCTTTTTTTTGAGTAATATTTCTTTTAACAAACATAATTTTTAGGAAATACTAAATTCTAAATCCTAAATTCTAAGTTGGACTGTTAATATTTTTAAGAGAAAAAATATTCCATCTTAGTATTTAGAATTTAGCCATGCCCTTCGTAGCCCGGCGAAGAAGGGTGCTTAGAATTTAAAGATTATAGAGTGGTGATTCAAAAATTCCCGCTCGCGAAACCGGCAAGCCGCGCACCCAAACGCGACCAATTAAGGCTGTCAAAGGAATCGGACCGAAAATTCGGGAATCCAGGCTGGCGTCGCGATTGTCGCCCATAACAAAGTATTCGTCCGAACCCAGGGTGACTTTTTTTCGACCAGGCGTGACCGTATCTTCGGGTAAATAGACTGATTCGTCAAGGATCGCGCCGTTTGGATGCTCGTCATTATAAATAGTTATCTGGCTGTCAAAAATTTCAATTGTTTCACCGGGCAAGCCGATAATCCGCTTGATAAAAAATTCCGACGGATCTTTGGGATATTTAAAGACAACGATTTCACCGCGAGCCGGTTCGTTAAAACGATAACTGACTTCGTCAATAATCAAATACTCGCGATCGTAAAAATTCGGCTCCATCGACGCCCCTTTAACATAAAACGGCTGAATCAAAAAGTACCGAACCGGAATTATAATGGCTAAAGCAATAACGATAATTTGGGCAAACTCCAAAACAAAAACAATTGCCGTGCCAATCGGCGTGCCAAACTTGCGATGCCAAAAAGTATCGTTAACGTGTTCCTGCTTACAAAAAAATTTCATAAGGTTGGTTATAAAATACACTATTAAAAGAGAAAAAGCAAGTTACTGGGGTGTATGAATACGAATAATCACGAATATACGAATATACAAATTTGGGGGTTAGAGGTTGGGTTGTGAAAGTTGGAATAAAAAAATTCGTATATTCGTATATTCGGAAAGATTCGCCATTTCATACCAAAATGCCTCCCAAATAAATAAAAAAGCCAGCCACCTGCCCCGAAGGGATGATGGCTGGAAAGTAACACGGAGCTAACCGAGACTGGCCAACTCGGCCACAAGACGCTCGGCCTCGGCCGCGGCTTCCTCTTTCCGACGACGAACTTCGGCCAATTTACTGGCCAGCTCGGCACGTTTGACCTCGAGCTCGGCACGACGCTTGCGCTCAGCAAGTTCAGTCTTCATCAGGCGCAACTCTTCCTCAAGAGTTTCCTTCGTTCGTTCAAGACGTGTGATGAGTTCTTCGAGCTCGCAGTCTTTCAGAAGGGAAATATCAAGCGGCTCAACCTCTTCTTCCTCCTCAACACCTTCGGTCTCCTCGAACCCAACCCACCCAGATGCCGGAAGAGACATGACCGGTCCGGGTTCGACCAATTTTGTGGCCTTGGCCGCGATCTCTTCGAGGTCGTCGAGCCACTGAAGACGATGGGGCTGACCGCGCGAGCTCGTGACTCTTGACGCGTTTCGCGAACCATGCGCATCCTTTTCGACAAACCGGAAGGCAGCGACGCTTTTAAGGTTCACCACGGTAACCGAAGATTCTCTCGAACCGGTAGTCGTGAAGAAATTTCCCTTCTTCAAAGCCAAGCCCAAACGATAGGACAGTTCACTAACACCTTGTGTCCGCTCGTCCCGCACAAACTCGAGGATTAAAGCCGCTTCGAACGGGAAAACCTGGACAGTGAGAATCTCCACATCGGTTTTCACGCTTTGAGCGGGCACGACCGGAACAGGCTTCTCGGCTGGAACAGGCCTTGCTCTGGCCACGATCCTTTCGAGGTCGCGATGCCAATCACCACTCGTACGCGGCAGGCTGCCGGGCACTGTCATGTAACAATGCCTTTGGCGGGTTTCAGAAAGACGAAACTCAAACCAGTGTTCGGCCGCGTCGGTAACGTAGAAACGAGCGCTTTGGCGCCGACCACCTTTGTTCTTCACAACCCCCAGCTTCATCAATCTGGTACGAACCGACGAATTCATTTTGCCCCAGCCAATGCTGCCATGCTGGCCATCGGCAAGCAGAAGAGTGACCGCTCCTTGAGGTGTGATGTAGAAAATATAGCGCGTGTTGGGCGCCGTCTTTTCTTCACCACTCACCGGAACAACAACCGACAACTCGATGGGGACAGGCTCGACCGCGGGTGTCGGAACTGGCGTTTCCACCAGAACAGGCTCGGCCAAAACCGGCTTTTCGACCGGGACAGGCTCGGTCATGGCCGCGATTGCCTCAAGGTCGTGACGCCACTGATCGGCCGGAACGCTTTCGCCATCCACCTCGCAGAGACGCCGCGGAATTCCACCAATGCCGATCGGCCCGGTACCGTAAGGACAAAATTGGGTCTGCTCGACCTCGCCCATGTTTGGCACGAACCTGGCTTCAGCGGTTCTCCCACTGATGTTCCGAAAAAGCTTCAGTTCATAACGGAGCATTCGCGACAGTTTGTTGAGACCGTCGGAAAACCAAGTTCTGAAACTTTTGATCTCCTGTTCAGGATGAGTGAACGCCCCAAACAAACACCGAGCCTCGTCTGGCTTCAAGAATACCTGACGGACGATATATACCATCCGTACTGCCGAACCGATTTCCTCAATTGTTGTCGTGGAAGGCGGAGCGACCTCATCGTCAACCAACATCGGCGCCTTGCCGACGACATCATCGAATTGAGGCGGAAGATTGTCATCGGCCGCGGGAACGCGGGAAAGAACCTTAACTACCGTTCGCTCGCGTTCGAATCCTTTAAGGACAAGAAGCTTGGCCGCGGACTCGGGGTCGGTTGGTTCTGTGCCGAATGGCACATCCATGACCTCCGCGGGAGTGTAATGGACTTCGATGATGCGGCAACCGCCTTCCATCTCCTCGCCAATGAAAAAAACGTGTCTATTCGCTGCGAATCGCGCGATCGCGGCACAGATATCATCAACAGAGCAGCTGGCCTGTCTAGCCAATTGTTCCACCGTCTTCCTGCCATTTGTTCCGCTGCTTTCGCGACAAAGTGTCACACGGGGGTAAACACTGACCGAAGTGATTCGCGACTCCACGCCGAAGAAGAGGTGGAGTTCGAGCTCGGCCGGAGTTAAGTAAGCCGCGAACTTATACTCGGTGACGGCTGGCGCGAAAGTCGGAGATGAAACTGGGGGTTTCACGACAGCTGTGGGGATCGACCGGAAAGCCGAGGAGGAACCGACAAGGCTGGTGATGATGGTTTCCACAGTCTCTTCTGACGACATCACGGCCGCGGGTAATGGCTGAACCGGCGCCGAGCGAGTCGACTTGCCGGCCTTGGCCGCCTGCCACGTTGCTTCGAGGAGCTCGCGTTGTGCGGTTTCATCGTCTGCAAGCGGTACAAGTGTTTTTTGTTCGAGACAAAACAGAACCTTATCGCAGCGCGCGACATCCACAAAAAACGCACGTGATCTTGAGGCGCGAATGACCATACCTTCCATGGTGAGGAACTGAAAGTAGCAACTCAACATCCCATCGGAAATTCTGGGGTACTCAACTCTTGCCTTTCCATGAATGTAGGTCGAAATCACTTCCGGCTTGCCAATTGGTCCTCGACTGATGTCGAATTTAAGCAGAGCGCGAAGCACTTCGACAAGAGCGGGAGGACGACGGTCGGTGAGATTGTATGGCTTGGCAGACATTTAAACTTTCTCTCCTTGGTGAATGAAGTTTGGAACGAACTTTCCCGCCTCATTTTGAGGAACGAGAACAATAAAGAATAGCAATTTAACATAGTTTTGTCAACACGGGTTGACATGAAATTTAAGTTTAGAACCTTGATTTCCCTGATTTATCCGGCAACTGCCGGATTTACTTGATTATTCTGATTCCGCGTAGAAAAATACATAACCAAAAAACGACCGTTTTACGA
>Ga0265296_1002109_pt1 | contig 20738 bp, 18 predicted proteins | sample MunlanPumphouse1_FD_189073 | JGI IMG/M metagenome (GOLD analysis project Ga0265296, IMG submission 189073) | Groundwater microbial communities from a municipal landfill in Southern Ontario, Canada - Pumphouse #1 | ecosystem: Environmental > Aquatic > Deep subsurface > Groundwater | place... | reverse complement strand
TTTCTGTTTAGTTTGCATAAACAGCATAAATTAGGAGGTGGTTATTTGTGAAATCTATTCAGTTATCAAAGGGCAAACATTACTAACAGGGAATTATGTCCCAGTCATTATTTGATTATATCAGAAATTTGAGTTCTTAAAATCAATTTTAAAAGAACTTCCAAACATTATAGCACTAGTTATTAAATATTTCATTGTTTTTTAATTGAACCACGGAGGGATAATTGAAATTTTGATTTGTAATATTTTGGTATTAGTAAAATAAACTGGGTGAAAAAAGAAGTCATTACGATTGCCGTTAATGAAACATATAACCCGATTAAAATCATATTAAATTCAATATTTTCAGAAAGATTAATCGGTGCCAGATCCAATTTTGAGATTACAAATACCATAAATGATGAAATTGATCCCGAAAGAATAGAAAGTTGAACCGATCCGGAAGAAACATTTATCTTAATTTTTTTTCTGACTAAATATATTAAAAAAGGAACCAGTACTCCACAAATATAAATGACATAAAAACTTACAATTAAAGAAATTATTGTTTTTCCTATTAATGCCAGAAATATAACCACGAGAGAAATAATTATAAGTTGGATAGATTTTTTTCTAAATATTTTTGGTAAAAATGTAAACTCAATTATAGTATTAGACACGATTCTGGTTACACCGCTTCCCGAACCGATGGCGACAGCAAGAAGAGCGATTACCAGGAAATAACCTAATATATTTGATCCAAATGATTTTCCGACATAAAGGAGTACATAAGGAATTACCTGCTTTCCGTCGATACCGGAACCGATTATTTGTTTTGCAACCGCTGTCCTTACTACAATTGTTGGTAAAAAAGAAACCAGTAATAATGCTGCTCCTGCGGCAAGAGTCCCCAGAATTGAAGATTTTCTTGTTTTCCCCTGAACAACGAATTGGTGAAAATCCATTCCTAAAACAGTGATTAATATTGTCGGCAGGGCAATTCCCAGAGACGATATAAGGCTTTGTTTTAATATTACTTGCGGAGTTTGAACAAAGACTTCTTTTATTAGTTGAAAATTGCTTAATTTAAAAATGGCAGTAAGAAGAGACACTGAGCTTAAGATAAGTAAAAACAGAAAAACGGATGAAAGTTTTTTAATTTGTATTTGAGAGACAAGAGAAATTGCAATTGTAAAAAAAATCATACCGATTATCGGGGAAACACCTAATATGCTTAAAATATACGCCGCACCTAATACTTGTGAAGCGACAACTCCAATCATCCACAAACAAGAAAGAATACTAATACTGTTTTTAACTCCTTTTCCATATATGGATCCCAAAAGATCCCAAATTGGTAATTTATTTTTCCAATAAAAAGGAACAAGAAGTGTTAAAAAGATCAACCCTAGTCCACAAGACAATGAATAAAGAGTTCCTGACAGCCCCGTATTGTAAACCGCTTCGCTGGTTCCTAACAAAAAACCTAAACCATAGTGAACGGTGACAAGAGAAATAGCTACTTTTATTATTCCAAGATTTCTTTTTTTCATAAAAAAAAGACTCCGGAGAGTCTTTGGTTTGGGTGGGAATTAAAATGATGATGGTGATGAAGTTGATTCACAATAGACTTATGATAACATATCATTACAAGTTATCAAGATTATGACTACTGAGTAACTATTCAGATTCACTGACACAGAATTGTCATTGCGATTCCCGATGAACATCGGGGAGAAGTCACCGCCGATTGGCGGGATCTCCGCGCCAGACGGCGGGATCCCGCTCTTGCGGTGACCGCCAGCGGCGGGACAATCTCGAGATCGCCACTCCGGCTAAGCCGGATCGCGATGACATTGTGTCCATAACTCTGAATAGTTACATTTTTTAAGATTTCTTGATTTCGAGAACCCTAAAAGAGTATTATATATAAAATAAATTTAAGGAGGAAAAAAATGAGTTCAAAAGAAATTATTAAAAGCCCAGAACAATTAAATAACCAGAAACTTGTTGAATTATTGCAGGATTTGATCAGAATTCCTTCTTGGGTTCCTTCAGAAACAAATCTTAAAAGTGTTCAAAACGAAAACCAATTGGTTGATTATTTAGAAAATTGGTTGAAGAAAAATACACACCTCGATGTTTATAGACAAAATTTAGCTGATGGAAGGTTTAACCTTATTGCCAGAAGAGGTAACCCGGACATTGTGTTACTTGCACACACAGATACTGTTCAACCTTCTGCCGATGCTCCTTATGACCAATTTGCCGCAGAAATTCACGATGGAAAAGTATGGGGGTTGGGAAGTGCCGATATGAAATCGGGAATTGCGGCGATAAGTCAAGCAATCTCACTTTCCCCCGACGTAGACAATATTGTTTATATGTTGTACGCCGACGAGGAATATGACTTTTTGGGAATGAATGGTTTAATAAAAGATTATGGTAATTTAAAGCCTAAATTTATTATTTCCGGCGACGGTTCTGAGTTGAAAATTGGACACGGGTGTCGAGGATTAATTGAAATAAGAGCAAGAGTAATTGGCCAAACAGGGCATGCCGCTAAAGGTAATGGTTTAAGTTCCATTGACGGAGCAAGCAACAGTATTCTTAAATTAGGAGATTATCTGAAAAATTTTGAACACCCCGTAATGGGAAAAACTTCTTTGAACGTTGCATATCTATTTGGCGGAAAAAAATTTCCCGGTAGCGAATCTTTTTCACCCGAAACAGGATTTTTAACAAAAGTCGGGCAGGAAGGAAACGTAATCGCCGACATTGCAGAATTTGTTATAGACGTCCGTCCTGCTTCTCCTGATTTGAGTTCGGAAAAAATAATTGATTTTCTTAATGATTTTTTAGTTTCGTGCGGATATAAATTTGAAGTTGTTAAATTAAGACATGATTACGGTGCTTGGTATACAGATTTAAAGGATATTCAATCTTTTAGAGAAATTGCACAAAGAACAAGAGGTATGGTTGATTTTGATTTTGCCAAACCGGGTGAAAGCGGATATCTTGATATACAGATGTTATGGGAGAAACTAGGAAGACCACCTTCGTTATCTTACGGAGCAGCAATGGAAGCTGTCGGACACAAAGCAAACGAACATATCGGAATTGAGGAATTAATTAAAACAAGAAATTTTTTCCTGGAAGTATTAAAAACATTATCTAATAAATAATCAAAACTTAAGTATATTATTTTTTGGTCTCCATTAGTTTTTTAGGATTTTTTACCAACATTGTAAACAATTCATCTTCTTCTATTCCCTCATTCCTTAGACGGTTAGTGAAATCCAACAAAGCGATACTCGGTTTGGGACTAAATAATTGTCCCATGTCAGAACTTATTACAACTGATTTGCATCCAACCTCTTTTATTTGTCCGGCAATTTTCTGAATTGAAATTTTATCAATTGAATACATTGAGTAGCAATGTTCAATAAAACAACCCTTACCGGCTAATTTTTTTTGAATTTTTATAGGCATATCTATTTGCTGATAAATAGGATGAGTTATTATAATTCTAGAAATATTATTTTTTACTGCTTTTTCAACAAGGTCGACGCTTTCTTGCCAAGAAATATGCCCCGTTGCCAGTACGGCGTTGTACTTTTTAATTACCTTTAGTGCATTTACTACTTTATTTTCATTTAATTCGACCGGATCAACATTGCAAGATTTTTTGGGTATAAAATTTTTATTATTAACCCACTCGGGAGCAATTTCAAACTCACTTTTCGTCAAGAAATTTTTAGCATTGATCGTTGGGAACCAAACAATAATCGGATTATCTACTGATTGAGCAGTTAAAGCTATTGCTTCATCGTTTAAACCCCCAACGTAGTTATTAAGAGTTATGGATCCGTAAAGATTCAACCCTTTGCTGTTCCCAATGTTTTTAATCAATTTAGAAGTTGAATAAAAATGATTTTTTAAGACAAAACCGCCGATGTTTCCTTTTTCTGCATCGATCAGTTGTTTTATATCATATTTTCTGGGAATAATTTCCGGACCGATATGAAAATGAAGATCAATTGCTTGTCTTATTATTTCCCTTAAACTGTTCATGTTATTTTAACCAAGGAAATTGCATCTCTTCCGGAACAAGATAGAGTCTGGGAAGTTCTCTGTCAACGTAACCATCTTTGTTTTTTGAAACTGCACTGACCTTTATTGGCTTATATATTCTTTCAATAATTTCCGCTTCTACTATTCTTTCTCCAAGATATGTATAAGCTGATTTAATTATATCATTTATGTCTGTCCGACAGCTTCTTCTCTTAGCTGCTTCGATTGCCCTTTCGATCACTCCGCCTGGTAAAATTTCTTCTAATGTTTCTTCACAATATTGTGCAGCAAGTGATTGATATAAATCAATATTCTCTGCCCGGATCTCGGACCACGATTTTACTACAAATCCTCTTGCTTCTGCTTCTCGTCTAACAAAACAAAAATAATTAAAAGCTAAATCACAATTTATTAAATTTATTTCAGTTGCATATATATCGGCAGGCATCAGAATAACTTGAGAATTTACGCCTTTTTTTCTCATCATGTCTGAAACATTTTGTATTTTATCTAATACAGAAGTTTCCAGTTTTGGTTCTCCTTCAGGGCGGACGCCCCATGGAACAAAAAGGTTTACAGTCTGTCCGGTAGACCGGCCGACCAGAAGACGTTTGATAATTTCTTCAGGTATGGCGGGGTCGGTTTGCTTTTGTAATTCCAGTTCTTCCCATATAAAATAAACATCTCTGGCAATTCTTAATTGTTCGACGTTAGCGAAGACCAATCTTTTTCCTTCGGGTTTTTGCTGCGGTTTGTTTCCTGTCCATTCTCCGGAAATTAAATATTCATTTGTCACATCGACATCTTTTAAAACCATTTGAAAAGGGAAAACTCTTGGTTTATTTTTTTTGATGATATTTTCGTCTATATATACAGGTCTTTCCATATAAATATATTATTATAAGTATATTTAAAATTAACGAAGTATACTTCCAATAACAAATTGTGTCAATTTATTTTTGCCAAAGACTGACGCTAAGAACGTTATATGTCCGTGATATACTAACAAAAATATAATTAAGTAATCTCAATTATGGAAAATTTGATTGCCAATATTTTTCTTATGTATATATATGAGGATAAGAAATAATATGTTAGAAAGAGAAACACAACAAAGTATTACCATTCAAGGATTTAACGACGGTTTAATGCCTTCTGTTTCTCAAATCGTGAAAGTTGGTGAAATTTATACGGAAATATTTTCCGGTCCTCCTTGGAATGAAGAGTTTAAATGCAATCTTTGCAGTCAATATTTCGGCCCCGAGTTTAAAATGGGCGAATGTTGTAAATGTTGTAAGAATGGCATATTTGTAAAAGCACACCCGGTGGAAGAAACGGTTAAAAGCGTACGTGAACTTGTTGAAAAACCGAAATACTAACTATATTTAATTACTGGTTATGGCGACGATGTTGTCGGTTTTTGTTGGGATATTTGCGTTCGGTTGAAAAAAGTGTTGCCAAATTCAGCGATAAAGAAAGAGAAGAAGAAAGGGAAATTTTAGAAAATATTTTAAACGGAAGAGAATATATTTTTTCCGCTTCGGAAATAGGAATAAAAAGTGATTATAGAGGTAGAGGCTTGGGTAAAAACCTTCTTGACTTGAAGCTTTAATTGAAGAAGTACGAATATATAATGCACTGATAACTGTTTGGACAAGAAGCGACACTATATTAACTCCAATTTGCCTCAAAAGAGGATTTAATCAAATTTACGGTCCGGAAGTTAAATTAGTAAACAATAAAGTTGTTTTAACAGGAAAAGTAGTTGTCGGAGAAAATTTACATGTTCCGGAACGAGTATTTTTTATTAAAGAATAATTATTTTCTTAATTTTATATTGACTATAAAATAGTTGTATAGTTTTATTGTATAATAAAATATTTAATACAAATTTCTGTCTACTGTAAAAAATGTTTAAAGAATCGGAAATTCATCTATCGGCAATATCAGCAATTGAACCGTTAAGATTTCAAGCATCACAAGAACTTGCCAGATTGAAGGAGATAACCGGAACAGAATTTATTCTTGGAATATTAGGCGGGTCAACATCAGAAAATCCAGATTTTCACCAAAGTATTCTTGACGGACTTCTTAAGTCTTTAGAAAATAAAAACATTGCCGTCTTAACCGGGGGGACACAAGGTGGAATTCCTGAATATGCATGTATAATTGCTTCAGAACACAATATTCCTACAATTGGAGTTTTGCCGGAAAGCTGTCAAAAATACGCCTTAAAATCAGGTCTTGATTTAGAAATACAATGTCCGCCTCCATTAGTTGGTGACAGTTGGTTTGGTTCTGAAACACCGACATTAATCCAGATTCCTGATTTTTTTGTTGTTATCGGCGGAAGCAATGGTACGGCGGTAGAAGTCTTCAGTATTCTTAAGGTTAATGAAAGAAGAATCAAAAAAGGAGAACCAATTAAATATATTTGCCCGATAAGCGGTTCAGGCGGTATTGCTGATTATTTAAGATATTTAAAACAAGGGAACGCTGCCGCCAAGATATCAATTCCTGAAATAGACATAAACACAGGAGAAGAAGCCGCAGATTATATTCTAAATATTGCCCGAGGGTTTAAAGCCAAAACTCTTAAAAAAGTTGCCTGATTATTTTTTATGCCTTTTTTCCAATTCATCAAATATCTCTTCTAGCTTAATTTCTTTTTTTGCCATTAACACCAGCAAGTGAAAATATAGATCGGCCAATTCTGAAATTAGACATTGCTTTTTATTTCCTTTTGCCGCAATTACTGTTTCTATCGCCTCTTCACCAACTTTTTGAATTATCCGGTCTTCCCCTTCTGAAAATAAAGAAGCGGTGTAAGAACCTTCCGGCATTTTATTCTGACGGTCCTTAATTATGTTATATAGTTCTTCGAGTTTCATATTTATTAAAAAAACAACTTTTATTACCCGTATGGCAAACACAATTTCCAATTAATTTCGCTTTTACCAAAATTGCGTCATTGTCACAGTCGAGATAAATTTCTTTAACTAATAATTTATTTCCTGATGTTTCTCCTTTTAACCAAATACTTTTACGGCTTCTGCTGAAAAAATAAACAAAACCGTTATCAACTGTATTTTTGAATGCTTCTTCATTCATGTATCCCAACATCAATACTTCATTTGTTTTCCAATCTTGAATAATAGACGGAACAAGCCCGTTGCCTTTTTTAAAATCAATTTCTTTCATAAAATTATTTTTTCAATCGGTAAAACTAAAATCCCCGAAGCCCCGAGTTCTTTTAACTTTTCAATTGTTTCCCAAAAAACGTCCTCTCTGATCACTGTTTGTACAGAAATCCAACCTTTTTCCGCAAGCGGAGCAACCGTGGGTGACTTTAAGCCCGGAACAGTCTCTTTTAATTTTGGTAATATCTTCTCAGGGGCATTCATCATAATATATTTATAATTTTTGGCCGCTAAAACTCCTTTAAATCTCATTATCAGTCTATCAATCAGTTTTTTCCTTTCTTTCGTACGCAAACTGTCATTATTTCCGATTAAAACCGCTTGGGAATCATAAATTTTAGTAAGCGGTCTTAAATCGTTTAAGGCCATGGTACTTCCCGTAGAAGTCAAATCGGCAATCGCTTGCGCAACGCCTAATGTCGGCGCCAATTCAACCGAACCATTAATTTTTATTAATTTAATCGGCACTTCCATTTTGTCAAAAAATTCCTGTGTCGCCTTCGGATAACTGGTCGCAATCGTTTTGTTCTTTAAATCGTAAACTGTTTCAAATTTGGACTCTTTTGGAACACCAACGGTTAAATAACAGAATCCGTAGCCCATGTTCAAAAGTATTTGAACATCCGGTTTTTCTTCATAAACAACGTTTAATCCTAATATTCCCAGGTCAGCCACTCCGGAAGAAACATAACCAGGTATATCATCATCCCGAACAAATAAAATCTCCAAAGGAAAGTTTCTTCCCACCGAAAAAAGTCTCTGTTTATAACTTTCAAATTCTATTCCCGATTTTTGCAAAAAGGAAAGCGTTTCGTCTGTTAAACGTCCTTCCTTTTGAATTGCCAACTTTAAATTATTTTCGTTTAATTTTGCCATTTTAAAATAAAAAAATCCCGTTTCTTTCTTGTTAATATAAACAAAAAAGGAACGGGAGGTTAATAAAAAAAGGACCTCCCGCGGTCCCATCCTTCATTCTTTAAGATTTTTTCTTAAAGCTCTTTGGCCGACTCCGCTAGGCTGACATCGACTGTTAAATTTTTACGGTTTAACTTCCGTAAGACATTTTGGTCTTCAGCGCTTTAGCTTACGCTCGGCGTAAACTAACTTTCCGGATCGTGACTCCGGTCGTGCGCTTTATTCAAATTACGTATATTTTATATAAAAAAATGAATTTGTCAATATAGCGATTTGCCTCTAAGTACGAGACCGTTGAATAACTGTTTTTGTTAAGTCATTTCGAGCGTGAGCGAGAAATCTAGCGAAGCCAGGTACCAGACGGTACTTGGCGAAGCGTTAAAAACGCCCCGACGTAACGTCGGGACTAGATTTCTCACCCCGATGTTCATCGGGATGACTAAGTGTTATTCAACAGTCTCCTAAGTACATAACATGACAGAATAATTTAATTATGATATCATTTGTTAATTTATTAAATATGTTCTTTAACATTTACGCTTTTTAAAGTATTTCACTTAGCTTTGGCAGGATATTTTCATGAGTAATATCAAAAGGAGAAATGAAGATGAATGCTATATGTGCCGCAAATGATATTTTATATCGGGGTATTCCTTTTTCGGGCTGGGAAAGCGTTGAAAAAGCGCTTAACGTTTTTGCCTTCAGGAAAAACAAGTGGTTAAAAGAAATTGAAAAAAAACAATTGCCTGACATTGGTGTTATCCTCGGCAGTTACAAGATGACGTTTTCAGCTGTTGTTAAATCGGCCATGCAAGATGAACATGACTTTGTAAAACAGCTTGTTACAGAAGCCAAAGGAGTAATTCAAACATACGGAAGATGGAAACGTTATTACGAAAATAATGCGCCAAAACCATTTGTAAAGACAACGGTAATAATTGAAATATTGGATAAAGCAAAAGATCTTTACTGCCTTTATATTCAGACAGAGAAAATTGCTGATATGCAGGAAGAATATCTTGCAAGTGTGCTCGGAATCGCTCGTAATTTATTAACGGCAAGAATTTCTTTGGATTTTGACCCGGAAGACAATTGGCATTTCGCTTTTGATTTTGATAAAGTTTTTGGGATCCTGGGAAAGGTGTTTCGCGGTCAAAAACTTCAGGGTTCCAAAGCGGCTGAATGGTTCGTCACCGGTACAACATTTACTGAAACAAGTCCGTTTGTTATCTACTCTAATGGTGTTCTGATGGTTACCATAGAACCGGGGCAAGTCGAAAAACGTTTTGTTTTTTATAAACCCGGTGAATTCAAAGATACTTGGGAAGCTGACGGCGCAGTTCTTCGCGGGCTGCTGGATGAATCATACAACAACCCAAAAGAGAAGCAGCACCCAAGTTTTTTAATTAATATCCAAAACGCCAACGTTGATGAATACGGGAAAAGCAAGCCGATTTGGGAAGATCAAGTAAAACATAATGTACAAACATTAACCAGTCGTATTATGGCAGTACTATTAGATTAAGCATTAACCGCCTAAGAATAAGAAATATATGTTTTAAACAATATTATCTTATTTCAATAGGCGGTTTTTTTATGTAAAAAAGGATGATAACCAAATTAACAAAAAAGCCCAATTTTACCGATCAATCTCTTTTGTTTTTCAGGGGAGTTTTTTTAGCGTAGACTTGACAATTAAATTTAACTTGGTATTATATTAAAAAGCGTTTGAGACAGGAGAATGGGCCTGTCGAAGCTGGCTTGAGAATCATCCCGATGTCCGTCGGGAAAGTATCGAGCACGGAAGAGAGCCGTAACCTACTCTCAGACCAATTTCCCAAAAGGAGCTGGTTATAAAGTCTGAAATAGTAATATTTCAGAAAAGTAAGGTGGTATCGCCTTTTTTTAGAAGGCCCTTGCAAGTTATTAAATTTGCGAGGGCTTTTTATTATTTATTTTATTAAAAATATGCTTGAAAAAGAAAAAATAATTTCCATTCCAGAAAAAAAGGAAGAAGGTCCTAAAGTATTTAAAAGGGTTTATTTTCCGAAAGAAATACCCGAAGATGAAAGTTTATCTATTGCCAGAGATTTAACACCGTTAACAGCTGAAGGTTTCATGCAAAATACAACAGAATTAACAGAGGCACTTATTCAGGATGTACGTAATCACGTATGCGGATCTGAAAGATTGGTTGTTGCATATCGGGCCGGAATGCCGTGTGCGTTTATTTGTTCGTCTTTAATTGAAGTTGATGAAGGCCTGCTCTATCACTTGGAAGGAATAATTGTGGAAACAGCTTTACAAGGGAACGGATTTGCTGAAGAATTTGTTAATGAAGAGTTGCAGAAAACACGAGCAGATCTCATTGGTTTTCATACACAAAGCAAAAAAATGTTTTGTTTAGGAAAAAAAATAGCCGATTTTTCAACAGGTCTTGCGCATATGTACGGTCCGACTATTCATTCAGTGAAAATGGTTGGGGGCGTGGATAAAGGACGTTATGGTAGTTGTTTATACGGAGATATCGAAAGATTTAGGCCAGATGCAATCGAAGAAATCAATTGGATGAACGGTGATGCTTTAATTTGTATAGGTTCAATTAAGAATAAAAGATGATTTTTGTAACCGCAATTCACGGAAACGAGACAATCCCTTCAATATTTTTAGCCGATAAGGGATATTCCCAAATTATTGCGAATATAAAGGCTGTTTGTTTAAACAAGAGATTTGTTGTTATGGATTTAAATAAATCGTTTGGCTGTGACGGAAAATCTTATGAGGAAGAAAGAGCGAGAGAAATTTTAAAATCTATCCCTGAAAACGAAACCGTTATTGATTTTCATACTACATCGGCCAAAACTGACCCCTTTGCAATTATAGTAGATTTAAAAATGCTTCCTTTGGCATTTACTGCCGGGTTAATGCATGTCGTGTACATGAATTTTAATATTAAAGAAGGCCACGCCTTAATTAATTATCGAAACGGAATTTCGATTGAAGCCGGAAATAACGATTCCCTGAAAACATATTCTAACATGGAAAAAATTATTAAAAATTTAAAACAGAAAAAAGAACACAAGACAAATGTTTATGAAGTTTATGGAATAATAGAAAAACATGGAAAATATAACAATTTCGAAAAATGTGAAGAAGGATTTTTTCCTGTATTTGTCGGAGAAAAATCTTATCCTTTTGTCGGACTAAAAGCGAGATTATTGATCTGTTGATAGATTTCAACCTGAATTAATATATCATTTTATTTTCTTCAATATTTATTTATTTGATAAAACACGAACGTTGGTCTGAATTTCGTTTCTTAAGAAAAAGAGGAAGAAAATGGCAGAGGAAAACCAGTACATACTAAGAAACCCTTCGGTTAAAGAATGATGTTTTGAGATGTTTTAGCGAGATTACTTTGGATAAACCAAACTCATCCGTTCACGAACCGCTTCAATCACCGGCTTGCAAGCTAATTTGGCAACTTCTGTTCCGGCGATTACAATTTCCGAAATATCCGTATTTTCGAATTTGCTTCTTTTTTCCCTGATTGGATCAAGGAAAGCATTAATGGCCTTGGCGAGCAACTGTTTTACTTCGACATCACCGACTTTTCCCTGTTGGTAACGGGAAGTTAAATCATCAACTTCCAATTTATTGGGATTAAAGGCGCGGTGGTACATAAAAACAGGGTTGGTATCATCGGTATTTCCCGGAATATAAGGCCTGGTCCGGTTTGGATCGGTAAACATTCTCCTTACTTTTGCCGTAACCGTTGTAGCGTCGTCGGCAAGATAAATCGCATTGTTCAGACTTTTGGACATTTTTGATTGTCCGTCGATTCCGACAAGACGGCCGACACGACCGACCAGCGCAGTGCAGGGTACAAAAACTTTTGATTTTTTTCGGTCGCTGCAATACATCTTATTAAATCTTTGTGCCAAAACTTTTGAATATTCAAGATGCGGGACTTGGTCTTCACCCACCGGTACCAGCAGTTCATCATTTCTCTGAAATGGAGTTGGTGAAACCATATAAATATCAGCCGCCTGGTCAACCGGATATGACATAAATCCCATTGTCGCTGATTCTTGTCCTTCCAATTCTGATTTAAGCGTTGGATTACGCATTACTTCCGCGTATTTTGCAATCATCATCAGCAGACCGGAAAGTTCGTATCTTTCCGTTACTTGAGATTGTTGTACAAAATGAACATGGGGTAAACCCGGATCCAATCCAACCGACAACCAATCAAGAACTACGTCGCGTACGGACTCAATCAACAATTCCGGATTTTCCGAATGGGTAGTTAAGGCTTGGGTATCCGCCAGCAAAAAGAAACATTCGTAATCTTTCAAATCCTGAATTTCTTTCCATCTTTCCAAAGCACCGACGTAATGCCCTAAATGAAGTTTTCCCGTTGTACGCATTCCCGTTAACACTCTTCTGGTCATCTTGGTAATCCTCCTTTGTCATTTTTAACAATTAAACAAAATGTCAAAGAACCCAAAAGTTTATACATAGAATTTATGTATAATTCGCAAGATATTATCATAACAATTATTTAATTTCAAATAATATTAAAAATTCTAAGTTATATTTTATGTCTTTATGGGAATAAAGGCAATACGCATGCACTAAGAATTATTTGTGATTAGCGATTGGTGATTGGCGATTAGTAAAAGTTTTAACCATCAACCTCTAACCCCCAGTCACTAATCACCAATCACTACCGAATATTTGACTTGTCAAATCGTTGGCCTTAAAATTCGTTTCCAACATGGAGAAAGAAAAAAATGTTGACTTGGAAATTAAATACGCGACTCCCCTGCTTCAAAAGGCTTTCCGGTTTGGTGAAAAAGCGCATGAAGGTCAAAAAAGAAAATCCGGAGAAGACTATTTTACCCATTGTGTTGCCACGGCTGCCATATTAACGTCCTGGGGAATTGAGGATGAAAAAATACTTTGCGCCGCACTTCTTCACGACGCCGTTGAAGATACTAAAATTACCTTACCCGATATTGAAAATCATTTTGGAAGGGAGGTTGCCTTTTTAATCGACGGAGTGACGAAATTAAAATCGGAATCAGAAAAAAGAGAAACGAAAAAAACTTTAAAAAAAGTTCTCACCAATTCATATACGGATCCCAGTGTGGCAGTACTTAAGCTGGCGGACAGGCTTCATAATATGCGTACTCTTGATGCGCTTTCTTTGCAAAAACAATTTGAGAAATCAACGGAAGTTCTCGATGTATATGCAAGGCTTGCCGAATCTCTGGGAATGTGGGAAATAAAAAACCAGCTGGAAGACCTGGCGTTTAAATATTTGGACCCCTTGGTATATTTACAAATTAAAAATGAAGTTGAGGGCGATCCCAGAAGAAATCCGGATTTTATCGCATTTCTGCAAACAAACCTTGAAAGACTGCTGACGGAAAACGGTTTATCCGGAAAAGTTGAAATAAGGAAAAACGGTTATTATAATTTAATGAAAAAAAGAGCAAGAATGGCACTGGCGGGAAAATCTTCACCCGACCATTTTCGGGATATAAACGATCTTACCAGTTTCCGGGTAATTCTGCCCGACATAATAAGTTGTTACGCATTTTTAGGAATTATGCATCAGTTTTTTGATAAGGCGGTTGATTTTGAAAGATTTGATGAATTTGTCGGAGCAAATACCAGAATTAACAAATATTCTGCGATTCAATCAACCATAAATTTCCCTGCCGGTTCGGTTGAAATTGCCATCGCTACCGGGGAAATGGAAGAATTTAATAACTGGGGTGTTGTTTCATTAATAAGAAACGGACACGGTGATTTAAGAAATTATACTTTAAAAACAGTTTTCACTCCTTCCGGCCATGTTGTTTTCTTGCCCAAAGAAGCAACCGGGGTGGACTTCGCTTACTCAATTAATCCCAGATTGGGCGCTGACGCTGATTACCTGCTTGTTGACGGTGAAGAAAAACCTTTGTCTACGGTATTCCCAGACTCCAGCACTGTTGAAGTAGTTTTCAGTACACACCGGCGTGCGCCAGATAAAGACTTAAGACCTTACGCTCTTGCGCAAACCCAAAAAATTATTCAGGAACAAATGCAGTTAAAACAAAAAGACGAACTGATCGAAAAAGGCAGACATGTTGCCGAAGAAATTCTTTCCCCAAGGGGAATTCTTGATTTTGATGTAATTGTCGATAGAGTCCGTTCTTTGGTTTACCGTCTGGGATGCCAGGGTCTTGATGATCTGTATTATAAAATCGGCAGTAAAATTCTTTCGCAAGAAGAATTACAGAAAGAACTGGATATCGCCGGAATTTTTAAAGACAAACTGGCAATTACCACAATGCAGGTTGAAGGAGTTGACCGCCCGGGAATTTTAAAAGAAATCAGTCAGTTAATTGAAAATCTTGGTGGAAATGTGATAAATATTACATTACTGCGGAATAAAGAAAAATACAAATTAAGAATTTCAATTGAGAATTTATCCTTTAAAAATGAAATTTCTCTTAAAAGCATCCTGTCAGAAAAAACGGAATTTGAAAATGTTACAGTAGTCTAATTTATTTAAGAAGCGGAGCGATTAATAAAGCGCTCATACCGATCAGCTTCATGAATATCAGAAGTGACGGACCGGCAACATCCTTAAGTGGATCACCGATCGTATCACCGATAACCGCCGAACTATGGGCAAAACTTCCTTTTTGTCCTTCATTGTCTTCTATTAATTTCTTGGCATTATCCAGGGACGTTCCCAGATTGTTGAAAAAAGGACCAAGCAGCGCCGCCGAAGAAACCGCGCCGATCAATAAACAGCCAAGTGCGGTTGCGCCGAAAGCAAATCCGACCAAAATCGGAACAACTATACTGATCATTCCCGGCAAAATCATTTCCTTGAGCGCATTTTTTGTGGCAATATCAACACATCTCGCATAATCCGGAATTGCCTTTCCTTCCAACAATCCCTTTATTGTTCTGAACTGGCGTCTGACCTCATCTACCATTTTTTCCGCACCGGACGCTGTAGATTTAATTACCAATGAAGAAATTAAATAAGGAAGACAAATACCTAAAAATAAAAATCCTAAATTTTGCGGTTTAGTCACATCAAATTCACGAACTTTGGTCATTGTAAAAAATGTGGCAAATATAACAAAAGCGGTTACGGTTCCGGAAGACATCGCGTATGCCTTCGTTGTTGCTTTCATTGTATTTCCGACAGAATCAAGAGAAGATAATGATTTAATAACGTTTTTGGGAGCTTTTGACATTTCCGCAATACCGGCAGCGTTATCAACTATCGGCCCAAAGGCGTCCGAAGCCATAATAAAGGCAATCAAAAGGTCTGTCCCAATATTTACCGCAACAACTGCAAAAAGCATTCCGCCGGAAAGATTAAAAGCGAAAATGATGGCGGAAACGATCATAATAATAGAAGCGATTGGGCTTTGTAATCCGTAGCCAAGGGCAGTAATCATATTCAAAGCTGCCCCTCTTTTCGAAGCTTCCGCAATTTTTTCAACCGGTTTTCCTTCCATGCCGGCATAATATCGGGTGGTAATTGCTGCCACTAAAGTTGCCGCCAACCCTAATAAGCTGGCAACCCAAATGTTCAAATCACCAAGAATAATTTTGGTGGCAAAAAAAGAAAATATTACACTAAAAATCGTGCTGATAATTAAACCTTTATCGAAAATTTTAACTGGTTTTAATCCATTTTCACCATTATTGGTAGACAAAATTCCAATAGCGGAAGCAGTGACGCCAGCTGCCAGTAATATTAAAGGAAAAAACATAACCTTCATTCCATATTTGGGAATTAAAGTTGAAGCAACGATTGAGCCGGTAATAATGTCATCACTTAAGGTTTGAAAAAGATCAGCTCCTCTTCCGGCACAATCACCAACATTATCACCAACCAGATCGGCAATTACCGCGGCATTTCTCGGGTCATCTTCGGGAATGTTTTCTTCGACCTTCCCAACTAAATCTGCACCGACATCAGCGGACTTTGTAAAAATTCCTCCGCCGATTTGGGCGAAAAGGGCAGCCAAGCTTGCTCCAAACCCGAATCCGATTATGGGCTGGGGTGACTGAAAGATGATATAAAGAATTGCCAAAACCGTCAAAGAGAAACCGGTAATGCAAAATCCCATTATCGCTCCGCCCAATACGGCGGTTCTGAACGATTTTAAAGAAGATTGCCCGGCCACATCTGCTGTTTGCAAGTTTGCCCTAACACAGATAGACATTCCCACAAAAGCGGCAGTTAAAGAAGTTATAACTCCTAAAACAGCCGTAACCGCTTCTCTCCAGCCTAAAAAGAAATATAAGAAAAGAAAAAGAATCGGAGTAACCGATAAAATTACTTTTATTTGACGGGTTAAATATGCATTAGCCCCGCTTTTAATATATCCGGCAACTTCTTCCATCTTTTTTGAAACAATTTCCCGTTTCAAAATTGAAAAAGCAAAAAATACGGCTAAAAAAATGGCTCCCAGGCCGGTTATTATCGGTATTGCGATCATAAATATAAAAAATTTGCCAAAAAAAAACTATCAGCTCCTGCCGATAGCTAATGAAAAGAATTGTACACCTTTTGTCAATTATTTTTAATATAACTGTTTAATAGTAACTACACAGAATTACAGAAACACTGACGTAGCGAGAAAACGAAATGTGTGTGGAGAATTTCAATTGAATTACATTATTTCCTACGGGATTGCCACGTCCCCGATATTCATCGGGATTCGAAAAGGCGGATAAACTCCGCGAGGCGAACCAAAACTCTTTGACTTTTCCTACGTGGTGCGCGTGTTAAAGCAAAATTCGCCATAATGATTGCATCTTCGTGGTGTAGTATCATCTGTTCAATAAAATGAGCGTCAATTCCGCCCATAATCTGATTGCTGTTCATCATGGAATTGCGATACATCATCTACCCACCCCACGGCATCATGAACGTAAATACTGGCGCAATCAGAACTCCTAAAATTAAGCCAACGACTCCCGAGATAATTATTTCTTTATTCATAGTGTTATTGTTTTGTGGTGTCTTGCGCCGAGTGGTTATGTTGATTATGTTCGTGGTGATTTCGACTGGTGTCACCACCATGGCCGCCGTGTCCTCCGTGGCCAAACAAATGCATAAAGAGACAGCCAAATAAAAACGCGAACGGCAAGTACGGCACCAGATGTTGGCCATGATCGACAACGAGGTAGATTCCGACAATCACCAAGAGACCAATTAAAATATATCGAATGTGCGAGTATGATGAATTGTTGGTGTGATTGTCCATATATTTGGATCGATTAGACTATTTCTCCGCGCTTCTCAAGCATCATATGATGAATCGTTGCGATCTGAATCCAGATAGCGGCGAGAAGAGATGTTATAGAACACAGTAGCATTATGTCCCTTGTCATTCCAAACCAAACAACTCCTGCTGGCCAGATAAGAACGGCAAAAGCCGACATGGCCATACCGATAAGTCCCATTACAATACTGATAACATGGAAAATTTTTGATAGTTTCATATTTTTGAATTATTAATTATTAATGTTATTGTTTTATCGTATTATAGAGAAAAACAAAAAGCCAAACGGCTAAAAGCGCGATGACATTCCATATGATTAGTCCCGAAATGAATGTGCCGAGTGTAAGAATGTTTTGTCCCATGTCTATACCCATGTGCAGACCATACCGCATGAATCCTGGGCGTATAGAAGGGAAAAACGCTACTCCGGCGTAGCAAATTATATATACGATACTAATCCATGCGGAAGCGACTTTGAGCAAATGTTTTGTATTCATAAATGTATTATAGCAAATTAAGAGAGTAATACGCCACCATCAACCACCACTTGCGCGCCAGTCATATAGCTTGCAAGATCGGAAGCAAGAAATAAAGCGACTTTCCCGATATCGTCCGGAGTACCCATACGCTTCATCGGAATTTTTTCTAGGAATTTTTTAAGGATCACTTCCATTTTCGGGGCAACCGGTTTACCAGCTCCGGTACCCGGCGTAGTAATGCCACCCGGAGCGATAGTGTTGACTTGGATATTATTCAGCGCAAGTTCCAGCGCGGTGTTCTTGGTAAATCCCCAAAGACCGTGTTTGGAAGCATCATATACCGCAAGCCTGACAGCGGAAGGGTGGAGAGCATCAATCGATGTGATATTGATGATCTTGCCACCTCTGCCTTGCTTAATCATGACTTCCGCCACGGCTTTAGTGAAAAGAAAAACACTTTTAAGATTAACGGTCAGGATTTATTCGAAATCAGCGGACGTCATTTGCATGACGGGAATGATTGGATAAATACCGGCATTGTTGACGAGAATATCAATACCACCGTATGTTTTTAGTGCAAAATTAGTTGCATCCTTAACCTGCTTTTCATTGGCTACATCAGTTTTTACGAATGTTGCTTTCCAGCCGTTGTCGTTCAATTCTTTGACCGCAGTATTTCCGATTTCTTCGTTGAGGTCGGCAATAACGACATTCGCCCCAGCTTCAGCCAGACGATAAGCGATGCCAAAACCAATTCCCATAGCACCACCAGTCACTATGGCGATTTTACCATCAAGATCGATAAGTTGTTGCGATGATAATTTTGTATTCATAGGTATATTATACCAAATTTTTACCAATCATAAAACTTTCTTTCTCAACATCATAGCGTTTACTGCCACGATTATGGTTGAAAAAGACATAAAGACTGCAGCGAGTGCAGGTTGAAGAAAAATACCTTTGTATGCCAACACTCCCGCCGCAAGAGGAATAGCAACAATATTATATCCTGTGGCCCAAAACAAATTCTGAATCATTTTTGTATAAGTAAGCCGCGATAACTTAATGATTTTGGGAATATCACGCGGATCATCTCTCACAAGAATAATACCCGCGGATTCAATGGCGACATTCGTTCCCGCTCCGATGGCAATGCCGAGATCAGCTTGAGTAAGTGCAGGAGCGTCATTCACACCATCGCCGACCATTGCAACTTTCTGGCCTTTTGATTGAAGCAACCTTACCTTTTCTGATTTTTGTTCAGGCAATACTTTGGCAAAATATTCATCAATGCCAAGTTCTCCGGCAACCCATTTAGCCACATCTTCGCTATCACCAGTAATCATTGCTGTTTTGATTCCAAAATCTCGGAGAGATCTTATCGCCTCCCGCGATTCTTCCCGAATGATGTCGGCAAGGGCGATAGCACCAAGCAGAGAATTTTCTCGTATCGCAAAAATTATTGTTTTCCCTTGCGCAGAAAGCTGATCTATTTTTGTTTGTGTTATTCGGTCAAGAACTAATTTGTAATCGGATAGAAGTGTTGAACTGCCAACGATAACTTGCGCTCCATCAATATCTGCTTTCGCGCCCTTGCCGGCTATTCGTTGAAAATTTTTAATTGAGAGCATTGCAAGATTGCGTTTTTTTGCTTCTGCAACTATCGCTCGTGCTATCGGATGTTCTGATTGAATATCTACCGAGGCGGCGTATTGCAAAACTTTTGTTTCGTTTTCTTGTGCGACAGGAACAATAGTGTCAATGCCAAACTCTCCTTTTGTGAGTGTCCCCGTTTTATCAAAAAGCACCACATCAATATTGCGCGCCGCTTCAAGCGATAGCCGTTGTTTGACGAGAAAACCATTTTGCGCCGCTTTTGTCGTTGAAATTGAGGCAACTAAGGGAATCGCCAAACCGAGTGCGTGGGGACAAGCAATTACGAGCACCGCGACCATGCGTTCAACAGCAAAAGCAGGATCAGCTATCGCGAGCCATACGACCAAAGTCGCGCCACCAACAACTACGGCAATAATAGTGAGGTAATACGCCGCTCTATCGGACAACATTTGCAAGCGCGACTTTGAGGCTTGCGCTTCGGCAACCAAGCGCATGACTCCCGCCAAAAATGTTTTCTCGCCTATGTTTGTTACTTTAATTTGAAGCGTCCCGTCTCCGTTTATCGTACCCGCAATAACTTCGCTTCCTTGTTTTTTCGGTATTGGCTTTGACTCGCCAGTTGCAACTGATTCGTTCACGTCAGAAATACCATCCACCACAACTCCATCGGTAGGAATTTTACCACCGGGTTTTACCAATACTATGTCGCCCGCCAATACCTCTGCGAGTGGTATTATTTGCGTCTTGCCATTTCGTATAACCTCGGCTTGGTCCGGCAAAAGTTTTGATAATTCTTTTAACGCGCTCTGCGCACCCGAAACTGCCCGCATTTCCATCCAATGCCCAAGAAGCATGATGGTAATAAGTGTCGCGAGTTCCCAAAAAAGCGTTTTGTCGCCACCAGTCAAAGTAATATAAACGCTGTATACATAGGCAACGGATATTGCCAAAGCGATAAGCGTCATCATGCCTGGCAGTTTCGCTTTCAATTCCCGAAATGCCGATGCAATAAATACCCAACCGCCGTAAAAGAAAATCACTGACGCAAGGACGAAAGGAACATACAAAGAACCCGGAAATTCCGGGGCTTTGAATTGCAAAAGTTCCTGCACGATATCTGAATAGAGAATAACAGGAATTGAAAGGATTAAACTTAT
>Ga0265296_1002108_pt1 | contig 20757 bp, 19 predicted proteins | sample MunlanPumphouse1_FD_189073 | JGI IMG/M metagenome (GOLD analysis project Ga0265296, IMG submission 189073) | Groundwater microbial communities from a municipal landfill in Southern Ontario, Canada - Pumphouse #1 | ecosystem: Environmental > Aquatic > Deep subsurface > Groundwater | place... | reverse complement strand
TTTTCGTTGACATCCCCGTATTTATATGCTTTATTCCACAGCGCTGTTATTCCCAATGGGGTAACAACTGGTGGACCTGATAAAATTTCAAAATCTACAGTAAGTGCCCACCCTACAGTCTTGTCCTCAAAACCAGAATGAGTATAGACAATTTCCACGCTATCCCTTAAGAAAGGAGCAAAATCAGTTACATCGACCTGCCATTTCCAACTCCATCCTTTATTGTAAATACTACCATATGGCGTAAGCATTCTTCCTAATTCATAATTTAGCACAGGTCCATTTTTTCCTCCTTTACGACGCAATAAGATGTGATCCAAATAATCCCAATGCGCTGTGCGCAAACTATCGGGGCTCCCAAGCGTAACAAACATAGTAACCTTCCTTACAGGATAGTTTTCTTTTGGAAATATCCCCCAAGCTGGATAGGAATTCTCGCCTTTCTGTACATCACATAGAATGGTCTTCCGTTGATGTGTAACGACATGGCTTATTGTGCCTTGTTGTGCAAAAACATGATAGCAGATAAAAAAATAGAATAGAGTTAGTATAGATCTTATATTCATTATTTAAGTATTATCCATGAAACAATACAAAGATAGATGTACTCTTGTCAGCGGCGAAAAAAAGGTAATGCGATAAAAAGGAAATACATGCAATCATAAAAAAAGCATCAATCTTAACAGACTGATGCTTTTGGTAGCGGGGAGCAGAATCGAACTGCCGACCTTTGGGTTATGAATCCAACGCTCTAACCATCTGAGCTACCCCGCCGTTTCGGTATGCAAATATACCACTTCGTATGTCAATTCAAAAGATTTTTTTATTTTTTTACCAATTCTGACCTATTTAAAACTCGCATTAAACACAACAAACTCATTTTTAACTCAATAAATTTATCATTGAAAAATAGAAACTGATGTTGAAAAAATTGATAGTCCTAAAAACAACATGTTTATCAAAAAACAGGGGCAACTTTTTACAAAAAAACTTGCAATAACAAAATAAATATGTATTATTACAAATAATAAGTTGATGTAGTAAAAAGCAATTTTGGAAGAGATTTGTAGCGGGGAGCAGAATCGAACTGCCGACCTTTGGGTTATGAATCCAACGCTCTAACCATCTGAGCTACCCCGCCATTTTGGGAATGCAAATATAGCTTATTTTTGATTTAAACAAACTAAAATTTAAAAAAACATTTTTATGGCAGATAAAATAAAATTCCAACTAGAATATATCATCAACTCTTCACCTAGAATTTTATTTCCGTATTTGCAAGAACCAAACGAATTGGCGCAATGGTTTGCAGATGATGTAAACTATAAAGACACCGTTTATACTTTCATTTGGGATGATGAACCTCACCGAGCAAAAATTGTAGCATCGAAAGAAAATAAATCTGTACGCTTTAAATGGCTCGATGATGATCCCTATTATTTCGATCTGGAGATCGATCAAGACGAGCTAACAAATGATGTTGCTCTTAAAATAACAGATTACGCTAAAGAAGAAGACCTTGAAAATAGGAAGTTAATTTGGAAAAATTCAATAGTCTATCTTCAAAGTGTTATAGGTGCATAAAAAAGCCTATCTTTGCAATATATTTCCACTAAGGGCTCCAGCTGGAGCTCCTTAGTTGGTAGATGCCTTAATGTAAAGGCATCAATTTGCTTTGCGTCACGGATGAAAAAGGTTCATTTACTTATTCTTCAAGCTTTCATAAAACCATTTATTGTCACATTCTTTATTGTGATGTTTGTCTTATTGATGCTTTTCCTATTCAAGTACATTGATGATTTGATTGGAAAAGGATTTGAATGGTATACGATCATGGAGCTAATTGGATATCAATGCGTTGTTCAAATCCAAATGGCAATGCCTTTATCCATGCTCCTTTCCTCCATTATGACTTTCGGAAATCTGGGTGAAAGCTATGAATTAGTTGCGATCAAGGCTGCGGGCGTATCTTTACGTAAAGCGATGACCCCGCTATTCATACTCGTTGCAATTTTCGCAACAAGTTCTTTTCTGTTCTCTGACTATATTCTCCCCGTAGTGAACCTAAAAATGGGTACCCTACTTACTGATGTACGTAATAAAAAGGCAGATTTCCTCATCAAACCCGGAATCTTTAACAACACCATTCCAGGTTACTCGATCCGCGCTAGAGGAAAAAACAAAGCGGGAACAATTCTCTATGACTTGATGATCTATGATCATCGTGGCGGTAATACAGCCAATAATGTACTTATGGCTAAAGAAGGGTATATCTATAACTCTCCTGACAACAATTATATGATCCTAAAACTTAAGGATGGTATCCGCTATGAGGAAGCACGGACTAAAAACTCAAAAACCTACGATCCACGTCAGCAATTTACGCGATTTAAGTTCAAGGAAACAGAGCAAAAGTTTGATATGGGAAGTTTTCAACAAGGTAAAACGGATGAAAATCTCTTCAAGAGCCACCATGCAATGTTAAACCTGAAACAGTTAGACATGTACATCGATTCCAACCATATTAAGATAGACAGTATGGGAAAAGCAATCGTCCGTACATTAGACACCCGATATAATATCTATTCGAAATATTTTAGTGCGAATCAACCTGGACAGCCAAAAGTCAAAGAAGCTAAGATCAAACCTTTTAAAAATTTGCTTACCGATCTGGTTCCCCAAGAACAACGGGCACAGATCACCATGAATGCGTTAAACCAGTTGAATTATTTAAAGGAAGATCTGAATGGCCGTACACTTGAATTTAAAGATTACAAATCGAAAGATATACGCTATCGTATTGAATGGCATCGCAAGTTTACCCTAGCTGTCTCCTGTCTTTTACTATTTGCAATCGGAGCTCCACTAGGAGCAATTATCAGAAAAGGTGGACTCGGTCTTCCGGTCGTGATGGCCATCATTTTCTTTCTGATCTATCACATTATCTCTACAGTTGCAGAAAAAACAGCGAAAGATGGTGCTATATCATCAGCCGTAGGTATGTGGATGGCCATTATTGTCTTAACACCATTAGCCGCTTTTCTAACGTACAAGTCGACGACTGATTCTGCCTTATTTGATATTGATCAATATAAATTAAAAATAGAAGCCGCTTGGAAGTGGATTAAGGAAAAGCTTGCAAAAAAGAATAAATTAAAAGAATCACATTAGATTGTGACAACGCTATTATAAATAAATTTAGATTCTACACTAACTTTGTACCAATTACAATATATCAATAAATGGATTTCAAATTAAACACGATCGAAGAAGCGATCGCTGATATACAGGCAGGAAAAGTAGTAATCGTCGTGGATGACGAAGATCGCGAAAATGAAGGAGACTTTGTCACTGCGGCCCGCAATGCAACCCCCGAAATCATCAACTTTATGGCGACTCACGGTCGTGGACTAGTGTGTGCCCCAATTACAAAAGAAAGAGCAGATGCATTACATCTTGACTTAATGGTGGGACAGAATACAGCGGTATATGAAACGAACTTTACAGTTTCCATTGACTTACAGGGATATGGTTGTACAACTGGTATTTCTGCGTCGGACCGCTCGAAAACAATTAAAGCAATGATCGATCCTAATATTCATTATGAAGAATTAGGTAGACCAGGACATATTTTCCCGCTCATAGCGAAAGATGGTGGTGTATTACGTCGCACAGGACACACTGAAGCTACAGTTGACCTTGCTCGATTAGCAGGATTTGAACCAGCGGGTGTATTGGTTGAGATTCTAAAAGAAGATGGTGAAATGGCCAGACTTCCGGAACTAATGGAAGTTGCTAAAAAATTTGATTTAAAGATCGTTAGTATTGAAGATCTGATTGAATACCGTCTTAAGCACGACTCTTTAATCAATGAAGAAGTCACTGTTAATATGCCTACGCAATATGGTGATTTTAAAATGAAAGCCTTTACACAAAAGGACACTGGCGAACAACATTTAGCGCTTTACAAAGGTGAGTGGAATGAAGATGAACCTATTTTAGTACGAGTGCACAGCTCTTGTGTTACCGGTGATATTTTTGGTTCTTGCCGTTGTGACTGTGGCCCTCAATTGCACAAAGCAATGGAAATGATCCAACAAGAAGGTAAAGGTGTTATTGTCTATATGAATCAAGAAGGTCGTGGTATTGGACTGATCAATAAGCTACATGCTTACAAATTACAAGAAAATGGTTTGGATACGGTAGACGCCAATGTGCAGTTAGGGTTCAAGGCAGATTTAAGAGACTACGGTGTAGGAGCCCAGATTCTTAGAAATCTTGGTGTCACAAAAATGCGTCTTATGTCAAATAATCCGACAAAACGTGCTGGCCTAGTAGGTTATGGTCTTGAAATCATAGAAAATGTACCTATTGAAATAACGGCAAATCCCTTTAATGAAGAGTACTTAAAAACTAAAAGGGATCGTATGGGACATACAATCATGAAAAATCTATAAAAAGGAATTAAAAAAGGCGGTGTTTCTATTGGAAACACCGCCTTTTTTAACATAGAGAATTAAACTCCGATGATGATAAAATCACTCCCATTTATGATCTTGTTATGGCAGTACTTTCAATAAATAGAAGTAACTTTATAATATGGAACAACAAGGGAGATATATCATCTTTTTCGATGGTGATTGCTTGATCTGTAATCGCTTTGTTCAACTATTATTAAGGATAGATCGCAGAAAGAAATTCTTATTTAGTTCCTTGCAGTCTGAATTTGCCCGGGCCGCGCTAACAAATATTCCCAAAAATACTGATTCCATCGTTTTCCTATCTCCAGCCGGTACCTATCTCAAAAGTGAAGCTGTTTTAAAGATTTGTAAGCAGTTGGGCTTCCCCTACATTACTTGTTATTTACTGAAGATTTTACCACTCAAGTGGAGAGATGTGCTTTATGATTATTTTGCTAAAAACCGCTATCGATGGTTTGGAAAAAATGAGTTTTGTACGATACCTTCAAAATCTGAACGAGAAAGATTCATTTGAACAAACAACAATCATATTAAAGTGAAGTTTTGTTCAGAAATCTTCTAATTATACTTGTGACAATTAAATTTACATCGATGAAAAATACACTTTTAATTGACAGTGCCTATATCAATGGGAAATTTATCAAGTCAAAACACACCTTTGATGTGGTAAATCCTGCAACAGGAAAAGTTATTGCTTCGTTGCCAGATCTAAAAGTTGTTGACTGTACTAAAGCCATAATTGATGCTGACAAGGCATGGAAAAGCTGGAAAAACACAACTGTACTGGAACGTTGCAACATCGTCCGCAAATGGTACGATCTTATTCAACACTATAAAGACGATCTTGCGGAAATCATGACCCTAGAAAGCGGCAAACCGCTAAGCGAATCGAGGGTAGAGGTTGACTACGGTAGTTCTTTCGTAGAATGGTTTTCAGAAGAAGGAAAAAGGGCCTATGGCGAAACGATACCCTCTCATAAAAAAGGAACGAGAATGCTTACAATTAGGCAAGGTATAGGGGTCGTAGCTGCAATTACACCCTGGAATTTTCCATTAGCGATGATCACCCGAAAGGTTGCTCCAGCTTTGGTAGCTGGTTGTACCGTTGTGCTAAAACCGGCCTCCCAAACCCCATTTTCCGCTATAGCATTGGCTAAACTGGCTGAAGATGCTGGGATCCCGAAGGGTGTTTTTAATGTCATTACAGGAAAAGACAGTGTTGGTATAGGCAAAGAACTAGCTACGAACGACCTGATAAGAAAACTATCCTTTACAGGCTCAACCGAAGTCGGAAAAACACTCATAGAACAATCAGCCTCTAACATTAAAAAAGTATCTATGGAGCTCGGTGGTAATGCTCCCTTTTTGGTTTTTAACGATGCGGATATTGATGCTGCTGTCGAAGGAGCCATTGCCGGAAAATTTAGAAACTCAGGGCAAACTTGCGTTTCCATCAATAGGTTTCTAATCCAAGAAGATGTCTATGATGAATTTTCGATGAAACTTAGCCATGCTGTCAGTAAATTGAAAGTTGGCAACGGACTTGACAAAGACGTCCAGGTAGGTCCCTTAATCAATGCAAAAGGGCTAGAAAAAGTACAGCATCATGTACAAGACGCATTAAATCATGGTGCCGAATTGGCTACTGGAGGAAAGGTCATCAAAGATCTATTTTTCCAGCCAACTGTGCTGACCAACATTCCGAAAGAAGCGCTTATATTCCGCGAGGAGACTTTTGGTCCGATTTGCGCCCTTTTCAGTTTCAAAACAGAAGAAGATGGAATAGCAATGGCCAATACGACTGAATTTGGACTAGCCTCCTATTTTTATAGTACAAATATAAATCGCTGTTTTCGTGTCGCTGAACAGCTAGAAGCTGGCATGGTAGGTGTCAATACAGGCCTTATTTCAAATGCAGCAGCTCCTTTTGGTGGAGTAAAACAATCTGGTGTAGGTCGTGAAGGATCTAAACACGGTTTGGATGAATATATGGAATTAAAATATATCTGCTTTGGCGGTGAATAAAAAAAGGAGCAAAATGCTCCTTTTATTTTTTTAAAAAATCCACTAGCTTTTCCCTTGTTGAACTGAACGATAAGGCGTCCCCTACTTTCTCATAATTCTGTTTATCCACACAGGTCGGATAAGCATATTTAGCAAAGGCCAGTTTATTATCATCTCGTATAAAAAGTTCCATTAAATCAACAATTTCAGTAACACTTAGACGCATACTTTTTAATTCCTGAGCAGCTACAGCAAGTCTATCCTGATCGTTTTCCTTCTGATTTAATAGATCGTTCAATCGATTGGAATTCGTTTTATTCATTCCTCCTTTATCAGACTGACCACTATTTTCATTATATCCACGATGATCCTCTACACCGTTGCGATAAATCTGAGAGTCCCCTGTCTGTCTACTGCGATCATTACCCCAACCAGTATTATATCCATCTCGATTATTATTCGGTAAATCGTCACGATCTTCTGATTGTCTGTATCGCTCATTACCTTGTTCATTATTATATCTATCCAGGTTATCATAGGGTAAATCCTCACGATAATTCCCATTGTTATACCGATCAACAGGATTCATGGATTCCAAGATAATCCCCCTATTTCCGCCTCTGCTACTGACAGAAAATACAACGTTCATATATTGCCCATTTCGATTGACAAGTTGCACGCCACTGCCATTCAATGTGCGTTGCTGTCTGTCAGCAAATACAATACGCAAATCATAACGACGACTCGTCAAATTGGATACCCTAATATCCGTGGAAGCCCTATTATTATACAAAACGTTGTTGATATAAAGAAAAAATGGAACATCTGTAGAATAGATATTTAATGCCCCTCCAAAAGGTCTGTATCGCTGCGCAAACCCAGCCGTTGCGACAATAAGCAACGAGACCATAACCAAAATTTTCCTGTACATAATCCGATTCAATTAATAATCCTTCGACTACACAGAATAAAAAAGGATTAAGAAACCAAAGAATTTAACATTTTGTTATGCTTTCTTGTTCCGGTACTTCTTATAAAGTTTTACGGCCATCATTAAAGCGATGGATAAAATTAAGAGCCCCAAAACGCCAAATATCCAGTTCAGTGCCGATTTTAAGACAACAGTAAAAACAATCGCGAATAATAAAACTGTTGCGACTTCATTAAACAAACGGAGATTTGTTGAGGTTAATTTGGATTCTTGACGACTCAATTTGAACATAATCTTCTGGCAGCTAAAATGATAGATAATCATCCCCAGAACGAATGTCAGTTTTACATGCATCCACCCCATGGATAATAAACCAGGGGAATAGCATAACATAACTAGTGCAGAAAGGACTGTGATGTACATCGCAGGAGTAGTAATAACCCACCACAGTAATTTTTCCATCTTACTGAATTCTTTATGCAAAACATCAAACGCTTCTTGACTCTTGTCCTTAGCTTCTGTATGATATATAAAGAGTCGAGGCATATAAAACAGACCTGACATCCAACAAATCACAAAGATAATATGAACTGCTTTTGCATATAAATAGACCATAGTTACAAAAATAAGAAAAGTTAATAGCATTCAATACGTCCAAACATCAATTGCGCAAATCTTACATCCAATATACAAAAGTGCTATATCAACCGAAATAGATTAGATCTTGTTAAAACAAAAACGACTTGCCTTTGGCAAGTCGTTTTTGTTCTTGAAGCGGATAGCAAACTAATAGCTAAATTCCTTTACAACCTCAATGGCATATTTTACATTATCAAAAGGAATATCTGGCATGATACCATGTCCCAAGTTAAAGATAAAACCATTTTCACCTCTCATGCGCTCAAATAGTTCGATAATCTTCTTTTTGATAACAGGTTTATCTGCATACAAAACAAATGGATCCAAATTTCCTTGAACAGCAATACCCTGTGGCAGAGATTGTTTAATATTTTTTAAATCTGCGTTCCAATCGATAGAAACAACATCAGGTTGCGCTTCGACCATCATTGGTGCAAAAACAGAAGATCCTTTACAAAAGGAAATGACTGGAATATCCTTACGGTTCAACTTAGCGATAATCTGCTTATTATAATAATGCGAAAAATCACGGTAATCATTCCATGATAAAGCCAAGGCCCAGCTATCAAATAATTGAATCGCATTTACGCCAGCTGCGATCTGCATATTCAAATATTCAACCGTTACATCTGCAATCTTTTGAAGGATCATATGTGCCAACTCGGGCTGATTATTCAACATCAACTTCGTTAACTTAAAATCTTTTGAAGATCCACCTTCAACCAGATAACTTAAGATTGTAAATGGTGCTCCCGCAAAGCCAATCAAGGGGATACGGCTGTCAAGACGTTGTTGAATGACCTTGATTGCATCAGCAACATACTGCAATTTATCCAAACAATTGGTAGACAAAGCTTCTGCATCCTTTACAGAACGAACAGGATTAGAAAAACGAGGGCCTACACCTTGTTCAAAGGACAGATCCCCTCCCATAGCTTCAGCTGTAACTAAAATATCAGAAAATAAAATAGCTGCATCAATACCTAGCAAATCTACCGGAAGCATAGTGACATCCGCAGCGATTTCTGGCGTTTTACACATTTCCAAAAAGGAATATTTATTCTTGATATCCCAATATTCCTTCATAAAGCGTCCAGCTTGACGCATCATCCACACAGGGGGTCTTTCCGTTTGCTGCGAGAATGCAGCTTTAATCAATAAGTCGTTTTGTAAAGTAGTACTCACTATAAATGTTTTGAAATTTCGTTTTCTATTTTTGTAATAATGCTGTTCTGTCTAGCGGTCAGATGTAACTTATTGGCAACATCTGTATACGCTCTCGCTCTTTCATAATCCAACTTTCGCAGCGCTATATTTGCCAGATTAATCATGACCATGCCCTTTTCATTATCTTTTTTCCAAGGCAGACGTGAAGCTAGCTGAAAATGATATTCGGCCTCATCGACACGTTCTTCTTTAAGCGCAATATTTCCCATCATAAATTCATAGAAATTACGTCTACCCTTGCGAAGGGCATCAGGGTTCTTGATCTCATTGAGCAAATTTTTTGTCTTTTCATAATCTTGCCTATGAAAAGCCTGCGTTGCCAAAAAAACGGAGCCTTCTCTAAAATGGCTCCAAATCAAATAGCCTATCCCACCAGCTATCAGAACAGCCGTCTGATAATGCCCTTCATATAAGCCATAGCCCAAAAATAATGCAGCAATAAAAATAACGGCTATTCTAGCCCTGATTGTCATCATCTCTTTCTACCTATGCGTTATTGTCGGTAAACTTATAACCAACACCTCTGATAGAATGGAAATAAATCGGATGCTTTTGATCTGGTTCGAAATATTTTCGGAAGGTTAAGATAAAATTGTCGATGGTACGTGTAGATGGGTAAACATCGTAATTCCATACGGTCTCCAATATTTGTTCCCTGGATACAGCCTCATTACGTCGCTCAATCAACAGTTTCAACAGCATGGTTTCCTTCTTTGTCAACGAAGTGATCGTGCCATCCGCATGATGTAGCTCATACGAATTAAAATAGATCGTTTTATCACCTATTTGATAAGAATTTAGTTCTTTCAAATCATCCGGTTTCATGCCACGACGCACCAAATTTCCAACACGAAGGATCAATTCTTCTAAGTTGAAAGGTTTTACCAGATAATCATCCGCCCCTTTCTTAAGACCCGTAATTCGATCCTCACTGCTATTTTTCGCAGTTAAAAACATGATAGGAACCTCAGTGTTTTGCAGTCGAATAGTTTCAGCCACTTGGAATCCATCAATTTCTGGAATCATCACATCCAAAACCACCAAGTTGAAACGTTCCTCCTTGAAGACTTTTAGTGCTTTTTTTCCATCGGTAGCCGTAGTAACACGGTAACCTTCCATTTCGAGATTCAACTTGATAGCTTCTAACAAGTGTTCTTCATCTTCGACAAGTAATATTCTTTGTTTACTTTGCATTTCTTTCAAATGTTACTTCAAAAATACTCCCTTTAGGAGTGTTATCTTTAACTTTTATGGTCGCGTCGTGCTTCTGCAATACGGTTTTCACGATATATAACCCCAAACCTGTGCCTTTGGTTTTTCGTGTTGCCTCACTTCCCACGCGATAAAACTTATTAAAGATAAGTTTTTTCTCTTCATCACTGATACCGATACCATGGTCAGCAACAGAAAAAATTATTTTATTATTCTCCGTATATAATTTCACATCCACCATAGCACATGCCGGCGAATACTTAATTGCATTTTCTATCAGATTAGTAACCACATTACTAATCGCAAACTTATCCGCATGAATAATGATATCCGCTTCCAAATAAGGTTTCAAAACTTGTGAACTACAGGAATTCTTCTGAAGCCTATCTACAACCTGTTCTACCAAAGCAGTAAAATTAAAATCCTCTTTAGGCATACTGTAATTTCGGCTGTCCAACTTAGTTGTCATCAATACATTTTCCACCAGATCATCCAAACGCTCGATATCCTTCAGCGAGTTTCTCAAGAACGTTTGTTGTTGCTCTTTGTCAAGATCACGTCTCAAAATAGTTTGAATATACAATTTGACGGAAGCCAATGGCGATTTAAGTTCATGCGTAATAGCCAAGAGAAAGTTCTGCTGTTGTTGAAGCAGCTTCTGCTCCCTTTCAACCAGCCGCTTCAACCGCCATGCACCCCACAAGAAAATAATCAAGAAGAATATTCCCTCTCCTATAATCATGTTCTTTTTACTCGGATCAAAACGGATAAACATCACCCCCCACCATATCAGTTGCATAACCGCATAGAACAATAGAAAATAAAAGAGTAACAGCGCTTTCTTCATGTGACAAAAATAGGTATTCACCCATGTATTCGGAAATATCAGAAGGATTATGACACAAAGAAGAAAATTAACCGATTCGCAATAAGACTAAAATCACCAAACAGTCATATAAACCATCGGAGACCCCATATCGATAAAAGTGACCTTTAATTTCATCACTAGATAACCCAACTGACTTGGAATTTCAGGTTAATTTGTTTTAATTTTGCATATGTTTAATCACAAGAAAAAAGACATTTTCTTCGACCTAGATCATACCATATGGGATTTTGATAAAAATGCCGAAGAAAGTCTGCACGAGCTATATTTTAAATACAAGTTTGATCACTTGTTTAATCAACAGTCATCCACTCGTTTTATAGAAACTTATACGGTTAACAATCATCGACTTTGGGGACTCTATCATCACGGAAAGATTTCAAAACCAGAACTCAGGAAAGCTCGCTTTGCAGATACCTTTACTGAGCTCGGTGTGGATCCAGAGTTGTTTCCTGAAGAATTCGAACTGGAGTATCTCACTATCTGTCCCAAAAAAACAAATCTGTTTCCCCATGCACATGAAACCTTGGCTTATTTGGGTGACAGATACAATCTTCACTTGATATCTAATGGTTTTAAAGAGGCCTGTGAGACCAAACTGGAAAAGAGCAACCTAAACAAATATTTCAAACACATTTTTATTTCCGAAGTCATCGGTGTGAATAAACCGGATCCCCGAATATTTGAGTTTGCTATGACGACTGCTCAAGCGCAGGCCCAGCAATCACTGATGATCGGAGATAATCTTGATGCCGACATCCGTGGAGCCGTAAATGTAGGCATGGACGCCATTTTCTTTAACCCAAATGTTATTGAAAAACCAGACGATGTATCACATATGATTATCGACTTAAAAGAACTACAATCGATACTATAGAAAATAGAAAAAGCAGCTTTAAGCTGCTTTTTCTATTTTAGAACCTTAACGGTAATATTCTTAAACCATACATCATTTCCATGATCCTGAAGACCGATAAGCCCCGATTTGCTATCGCCACCAACATGGCTCAACAATTCAAAAGCCAAAGGCCATTTTTCTTCACTGAATTTACTTTTTTGCAATAAATCAATCCAGGACTTATCCCATAATGTATATTCAACAACCTTTACACCATTTTGAAAATGCTCTACCTTGCCATTGTTTACTCTGATCTTAACTTTATTCCACTCGCCATACGGTTTACCATTCTGAGGCTTAGCAGGGATCATATCGTACAATGATGTCGATTTACGATTTCCATCTACACCCATTTTAGCATCAGGATGGTTCTCATTGTCCAAAACCTGACATTCTGGAGACGAGATATAAATCGGTTGTCCTTCCACTTCCTTCGCTAAAAAGAAGATACCTGAATTTGCTCCTTTAGCAACTTTCCATTCCATCTCCAATTCGAAATTCTTGAAATCATGGGCAAAGACCAAGTCACCACCTTCTTCTTTACCAACATTGGCCTGACTATCAAATTTGATCGCCCCTTCGTTAATAACCCATCTTTTTGGGACTACCGTCTTATCATATCCTCTCCAGCCTTCCATCGAAGTACCATCAAAAATAACATAGGCTCCAGCTTTATTCTTTTTAAATTTCTTGATATCTACACGGGGTAAATCTAAGATTTTGTAAGCAGGAACCTCTTTTTTTGCTTGCGCTACGGCAGTATTAAGATGTGCTGAAAAAGCAATCACCGATACCGCAAGAACTGTTTTTAATAACTTCATTCTTTTTAGTTTTAGGTTTGTTTTAAAATTAAATTTAAGCATTTGAGTGTATAAAGAGGAATATTTTTTAATATTCCTCTCCGCCCCCCATTTCATTTGTATTCGACACTTTTTTCTTTGATTTGTTTAAATCTTGGCTACCAAACCGATAGGAAAGTGATAAGGTTACCATCCTCTTCATCCAACGGTGCTCAAAATTTGATATAAGTTGAGCTGTCTCTGTCACACCATTCATTTTTCGCGAATTAAATACATCTCTCACATTCAACATAATAGAAGATTTCTTCTTGAACACATCTTTTTTCAAGGCTAGATCCATACCTTTCATTGCATTCATCTGTCCCTGAGCCATTACACGCGAAGAATTATACTCGCCTCTCATTTGAGCAGAAAACGTTGATGTAAAACGATAATTAGCGGTCAGATTGGCATTATAAGCGAAATCCTTTCGTTCTGTAATATCGTAGTCCGGGTTTGCATTATACTGAATGTGGATCAAATTGAGATTAAATGTAAAGTCAAAATCCTTCGTTGCGTTGACTTTTGAAATAAACTCAAAACCCGAAAGATTACGACTGGTCATATTCTCCCATCTACTGTATGTTCTTCCATCCTCTATCTTGTAAACAAATGGCTGAATAACCTCACTAGCGTGATTGAAATAAGCCGAAGATATCAGGTTTACTTTACCAAAGGTTTTGGCAAAGCTCATTTCCAAGCTGTGCACATCTTCCGGTTTCAGATTCGGATTTCCCTGACGATAATTCAAATCATCGGATACATTTAAAAATGGGTTAACTTGCCAACCACGAGCCCGTTGGACACGGCGCGAGTAGCTAAATTGAACTTTATCCCCATTTTCACCAACATCGTAGGTTAAAAACAGTGTTGGATATAACCTGAAAAATTTCTGTTTAGCATTGGATTCCTTTTCCACAGCAGCTGGATCCTTGGAGAAATAGGTGGACTTGAGTTCAAATTGCTCTCCCCGGAGTCCGATTTGATAACCAATTTTATCTGTTAATTTATTTTGATAATTCGCATAGATCGCATGGACAGTACTCGTGAAATCAAAATCGTTGCTGATTCTATAGTCCGGCACATAGGTACCTATAGAATCGAGTGATCTGGAAAACTGGGTATCAAATGATTTTCTGATTTGAGACCTGTAGCCCGCCTCGAATTTGCTTACTTCGGAGAAAGGTAAAACATAATCCAATTGAAGGTTGATATTCTTGCCATCCTCAGACGTAACATTCTTCCGTGAGGTGGCCTTCCGTCCATCGGTGTAATTTTGAGAAAAATCATTTGTACCATCTTCCTTATCTCTCCCATAACTCGCATTCCCCGTCAACTCCTCTCCTTCTCGCTTAAATTGATGTCTAAAATCGGCGTTTAATTCATAACCAAGATCGTCTTCAAATTGTGTTGAATTTCGAACGCTCGTTCCTGTCATCTGTGACTGTTTAAAGAACTCATAATTCAAGTCTTCTATTCGCTTGTTATCACGTATACTTAAATTACCCGAAAAACTCAATGAAGTACGGTCTGACATATTATAATCAAACCCAGCTTTTACCGTATGGCTATTGCCCTTTCTTGACGATTCGGATTCGCTATGATTACGCGTGCTATCACCAAAAAACGTGTTGTCCGTTTTCCCACTTCCCACCATGTTTCGTTTATTGAAGTTATAGGATCCGAAGTAATTGAATTTCCGATCACGATAATTCAAGGTCAATCCCGCCATATAGTTATCATAGGATCCTGCAGAAGTATTTACAGATCCATTTAATCCCGTCCTAATATTCTTCTTTAAAACGATATTGATAATTCCTGTTTGCCCCTCCGCATCATATTTCGAGGAAGGGTTCGTGATAACTTCAACTTTTTCAATTGAATTGGCAGGTAGACTCTGAAGCAAAGAAGTTACATCGTTTCCTGCTAAAGCAGACTCTCGGCCGTCGATTAAAATTTTCACACTACTTGATCCACGCAAACTGACCGATCCATCCTGATCAACTTGCAAAGTGGGAACATTCGCAAGCACATCGGTCGCTGTTCCACCCGCGCTGACCAAACTCTCACCTACATTGAAGGTTTTACGGTCTATACCAATTTGCATAGCTGGAGCTCTTCCTTCAATAACAACTTCGTTCAACATATTACCTGTAGATTTCAAAGCGATTCGACCTAAGTCCTTACTTTTATCCCCTAATACCTCTATACTATCAATAGTATGTGTCTCGTAGCCAACATAAGTGATACGGACATTATATTTACCAGGTTTAATATCAGACAACAAAAGGAATCCTTGGGATACAGACTGTCCGCCCTTAACAAAGACGTTACTATTGACGTCCAAGAGCGCGACACTAGCCGATGAAATAGGTTTAGAAGTTTCGCTATCGACTAAAATAGCTTTGATTTGACCTGTTTGAGCAAAAAGGACAACAGGTAAAAAGAATACGAATAAGAAAGATTTAAACGATTTAGCGTAAAAAAACATGCTTCAGCTTAGTTTATAGTTATAGTGCAAAGAAAACTAAAACTTACAGACAAAATTGAAGCGTAACCATATTATTACGGTAACAAAAGAATAGCAAATTACTCCACAGAAACAGTCAATCCCTCGGCTTTCAGAATTTTACGATAGATCTCCATCTCCGTATAAGTACCCTCCAATACAGCACATTTCCCTTCAGTATGCACTTTCCAGGCAATCTTCTCAGCTTGCTTCTCGGTATATTGTAAATGATAGATGAGACAATAAATCACATGTTCAAACGTATTGGTTTCATCATTCCACAAAATGAGTCGATTAGACTCTTTGACAGAGGCTAATATCTCTTCTAACGTAAAGGTTTCTTCAGCAGTTTGGGTACCCATTCTGCAAAAATAGAATATTTTTTTCTAAATTAACGATAATATAAAAGGGAAGAATACAATCAATTAGAGGAATTTATTATGTTACAGTCAAAAATTGCAGGAATTGGCTACTACGTTCCAAAAAACGTATATACCAATAATGACCTAACACGCTTTATGGATACCAGTGACGAATGGATTCAAGAACGAACTGGCATTAAAGAACGTAGATATGCAGACCGAATAGGCGAAACCACCACCACTATGGGTGTCGAAGCAGCTAAAATTGCCATCGAACGAGCCCATATTACACCCGAAGATGTCGACTTCATCATCTTTGCCACCTTATCACCAGATTATTATTTCCCGGGCTGCGCCGTACTACTGCAACGGGAAATGGAAATGAAGGAGGTCGGGGCACTGGATATTAGAAACCAATGTTCAGGTTTTATATATGCGCTTTCCATTGCCGATCAATTTGTCAAAACAGGGATGTACAAAAATGTGCTAGTGGTTGGTTCCGAAAAACACTCTTTTGCACTTGACTTTTCTACGAGAGGACGAGCCGTTTCCGTGATTTTCGGCGATGGTGCTGGAGCAGTGGTTGTGCAACCCACAACCGAAAATGGCAAAGGAATCCTGAGCACGCACTTACATTCAGACGGAGCCGATGCTGAAAAGCTAGCGATGTATTACCCCGGAGCTTCTAGTGGAATTTGGCTGGATAAAATGCCCGACTGGCCGGATCAGGAATTGGGCGGATTATTGATGACCAAAGAGATGCTCGAAGATGGAACTGCGTTTCCAAATATGGATGGCCAGGCCGTCTTCAAAAAAGCTGTTGTCAAATTTCCTGAGGTCATTCATGAAGCACTAGCAAAAAATAATTTAAAAACCAGTGATATCGATTTATTGATTCCACATCAGGCCAATCTTCGCATCTCGCAATTTGTACAGAAAACTCTTGGATTAAGGGAAGATCAGGTATTCAACAATATTCAGAAATATGGTAATACCACTGCTGCCTCTGTACCGATAGCACTATGCGAGGCTTGGGAAGAAGGAAAGATTAAAGAAGGTGATCTCGTATGTTTGGCTGCTTTCGGAGCAGGATTTACGTGGGGTTCAGCCTTAATTCGATGGTAGATAATAGCGTATATAGAAAAAGGGCTAATCATGTATGATTAGCCCTTTTTCTATATATTCCCGAATAAAAAAATTACCCGTTTGATAATGCTGCTGCACCAGATACGATCTCCGTCAATTCTGTTGTAATTGCAGCTTGACGTGCCTGGTTGTAAGATAGCTTAAGTGATTTGATTAAGTCACCAGCATTCTCTGTAGCTTTATCCATTGCCGTCATACGTGCTCCATGCTCAGAAGCATTCGAATCTAAAACAGCTTTGTATAATTGAATCTTGATTGCTTTAGGAATCAACTCCTCGATAATCTTCTCTTTGGAAGGCTCGATGATATAATCCACCTCAGCTTCTATTTTTGCTTTATGCGTATGTTGTTTGTTTTCCTCCGCAGGTAATAATGGTAAAATCTGCTCTGCAGTCAACTCTTGAACTGCTGCATTTTTGAACTGATTATAAACCACTTCAACACGATCAAAATTACCTTCTTTGAATTGTTCCATGATAAATTCAGTCACCACAGATACAGAACCAAAATTTAAATCAGAAAACAAATCAGAGTGATTAGCTACCACATTGAAGTTACGTTTCGAGTAGAAGTCATAACCCTTTTTACCAATACCAATGATACTCAAATTACCCTTTGCATGTTGCTCGGCATATTTGTTAAAGATCAAGTTATTAGTCGCTTTGATAACATTTGCGTTGAATGCTCCAGCCAAACCTCTGTTAGAAGAAACAACAACGATCAACACCTTATTTGGCTCGCGGTCTACTGTAAAAGGAGAGTTACTTCCTTCAACACTCGCAGAAACATCCGCCAAAATATCTCTTAGTTTATTCGCATATGGGCGCAATTGTAAGATAGCGTTAGTAGCGCGCTTCAATTTAGCAGCCGAAACCATTTTCATAGCTTTCGTGATCTGCTGTGTTGATGATACCGAGGTAATCCGGTTTCTTACTTCTTTTAAATTTGCCATATTTGTTTTAAGTATTAAGTATCTAGTATTGAGTATCGAGCCTTGTCAATAGACTCAATACCAAATACTCATTACTATTAATATTTTGATGCTAAATCCTTAGCTACTGTTTCTAATACTGCAGTTAATTCATCGGAGAACTTATTAGCTTTAAAAGCTGACAAGACTTCTGGATGACGTTGCTCCAAATGCGTTAAGAATTCTTCTTCAAATTCTCTCACCTTGTTTACGGGAACATTACGCAATAAACCTTTTGTTCCGATATAAATAATCGCAACTTGTTTCTCTACAGAAACTGGAGAGTATTGACCTTGTTTCAAGATCTCAACGTTACGAACACCTTTATCTAAGACAGATTTAGTAGCAGCATCTAGATCAGAACCGAATTTCGCAAAAGCTTCCAATTCACGGTACTGAGCTTGATCTAACTTTAATGTACCAGATACCTTTTTCATCGGTTTGATCTGCGCGTTACCACCTACACGAGATACAGAGATACCTACGTTGATCGCTGGACGAATACCTGCGTTGAACAAGTTAGACTCCAAGAAGATCTGACCATCTGTAATTGAAATTACGTTGGTTGGGATATACGCAGAAACGTCACCAGCTTGAGTTTCGATGATCGGAAGTGCAGTTAATGAACCACCACCTTTCACCAAGTGTTTGATCGACTCAGGTAGATCATTCATGTTGCGTGCGATATCATCTGAAGAGTTGATTTTCGCTGCACGCTCCAACAAACGGCTGTGTAGATAAAATACGTCACCTGGGTATGCTTCGCGGCCCGGTGGACGACGTAACAATAAAGAAACCTCACGGTAAGCTACCGCTTGTTTAGACAAATCATCATAAACGATCAATGCTGGACGGCCTGTATCACGGAAAAACTCGCCGATAGCAGCACCCGACATTGGCGCATAGAACTGAAGTGGAGCTGGATCAGCAGCAGATGCAGCAACAACTACTGTATAAGCCATAGCACCTCTTTCCTCCAATGTACGCACGATATTCGCAACTGTAGAATTCTTTTGACCTACGGCAACGTAGATACAAAATACAGGTTCTCCTGCATCATAGAATTCTTTTTGGTTCAAGATTGTATCGATACAAACAGCTGTTTTACCTGTTTGACGGTCACCAATAACCAACTCACGTTGACCACGACCAACTGGAATCATCGCATCGATCGCTTTGATACCTGTTTGTAATGGCTCAGTTACCGGTTGACGGTAGATAACACCTGGGGCTTTACGCTCGATAGGCATTTCATACAAATCACCTTGAATAGGTCCTTTACCATCGATTGGTTGACCTAAAGTATTTACAACACGTCCCAACAAGCCTTCACCAACTTTGATGGATGCAATACGGTTGGTACGTTTAATAGTATCTCCTTCTTTGATTTCATCAGAAGGACCTAAAAGTACAACGCCAACGTTGTCTTCTTCTAAGTTTAATACAATACCTTGTAATCCGTTATCAAATTCAACCAACTCACCGGACTGAACTTTAGTTAAGCCGTAAATACGAGCAATACCGTCACCTACAGCAAGTACGGTACCCACTTCCTCTAGTTCGGCTTCTGATTTAAAGCCCGACAATTGCTCTCTTAGAATTGCCGAAACTTCATCTGGTCTTACCTCTATCATTTTAATTATTATAAGGGGTTTTTTGATTTATTTTACTTCAAGTATCAGAACAAATTAATTATTCTGATTCAAATATCTTTCCAATTTATTCAACTTACCATCAATACTTGCATCAATTTGGCGATCGCCGATATTGACTACAAATCCACCGATCAAACTATGATCAACTTTATTGATCAATATCACTTGAGCGTTGGTTTCTTTCGCAAGTACATCTTTCATCGCTGCCAAATTAGCTTCAGAAAGCGGCGCTGCAGATGTAACTGTAGCTTTCACAATTCCTTTTACCTCGTTGTACTCACGAATAAATTCTTGAGCAGTGGCATAAACAATCTCGCCACGACCTTTATTGATCATGATCTTAAAGAATGCCAAGATATTTGGATTGATCTTATCTTTAAATAGCGCATCCAATATGTTTTTCTTCTTGTCCAAAGGAACAATAGGATTGGCAAAAACCGCTTGCAATTCTGTACTGGATTTCAAAACAGCAATGAATGAATCCATATCCTCCTTGATTGTTTCCAGTGAGCCTTGCTCGCTAGCCAAGTCGATTAATGACTTAGCGTATCTTGATGCTACTTTAAATACTGACATAATTCTATTTCGTAATTTGAGTGACCGGATTAGTTCAATTTAACGTCATTAAGCAAATCTGCTACTAAAGCTTCTTGCTTTCCTTGGTCCTCAAATTCTTTGTTTAACACTTTACGAGCAATATCCAAAGACAAAGAAGAAACCTGAGACTTAACCTCAGCCAAAGCTTTGTTCTTTTGTTCGTTGATCTCGATTTTTGCTTGTGCAATCAATTTTGCACCTTCAGCCTGTGCCTGAGTTTTTGCCTCAGCTACAATCTTATCTTTAAGTTCTTTTGCTTCCTTAAGGATAACATCGCGTTCTGCGCGAGCTTCTTTTAGTAATTGTTCGTTCTCATTTGTTAAACGAGCCATTTCTAATTTAGCTTTTTCAGCAGCCTCCAAAGCACTTGCAATACCTTTTTCACGTTCGTCTAGGGCATC
>Ga0265296_1002107_pt1 | contig 20762 bp, 21 predicted proteins | sample MunlanPumphouse1_FD_189073 | JGI IMG/M metagenome (GOLD analysis project Ga0265296, IMG submission 189073) | Groundwater microbial communities from a municipal landfill in Southern Ontario, Canada - Pumphouse #1 | ecosystem: Environmental > Aquatic > Deep subsurface > Groundwater | place... | reverse complement strand
TCGCAGATCGACGACCGGCGATCGCCGACCGCGACATGGCCCCGATCAAGGACCATTTCGATCGTCGCGCCCTCGGCGACGATCGTCCAGATCCGCCGATCGATCTCGACTTCGAAAATGGGAGCGATGGCATCAACGTCACCGTTGAGGATCACCAGCAAGGGCGTGTTTGCGTCGAGGATCGGGCTGTCGTCCTCTACAGTACGCTCCCATTCGGATCGCGAGAACAGGCCGACGGTGCTTGCCCCAGCCAACTTGATCGTCTGCACGCGTTGGCTGCCCGATTTGCGGATGCGAAGCGACGATCCGGAGCGTGCCAGCGCATGGTCGGCCGTGTCGAAATAGATCGACGATTGCCTGACCCGCTGCACCTCGCCCGGAAGCAAGCCCGACGCCTCAATCGCCGCGGCCGCCTCATCGGTCACCGTAAGCTTGAGTTCGACTTCCTCCGCCATAACATCCCCTATCGGAAACGATCTAACACGGGAGCGCGCCCACCCATCATTGATTTTCCGCAATGCCCGGAGCAGCGTCAAGAGCTGTGCACCCGCCGCAAGCGCCGCGCGCGCGCGCGCGGCGGTAAAAAGCGAGACAAGAGCGCTGTGCGGCAAACCGTCTAAGCGGACGACCTCTGGCGGCGCCTGCCGCCGTCCGAGGTTGCTCAATTGAGGCCGCGCTCATTCGAGCCTCGGCGACTAGGTATGTTCCCTGATATTTCAGCGTGCTCCCGCATTCTACAGGAATGACAGGAGGACGTTCATGACCATCGATGTTTTGAATATTTCCCCGATGTCCTCGGCAGGTCGTCTCTGGTCGGCTTGGCACGAAATCTGGCGCATTCCGACATCGCTCGTGAATCGGTGGTATTACTCGGCCGCCACAATGTGGTTGCCTCACGGTCATGATCACCGACCGCACGGTGACTATGACAAGCTTTCCGTTCCCGACGCGCTTGGCACCGAAGCCGCGCCAACGCTATTTGCGTGATTAACATCCAACGACTGTTCCCCTGGCCTGCCAGCTCACTTTCGAGCGTTTCGGATCGCCGCCGCGCCGCCGCTCCTCAGGTGCGCATCGATGGCATCCCGGCGATATCCCGCCATCGACCCATCTGGTTCAGTGCAGCTTCATTGCGATGATCCGCGAACTCGCACTCTCGACGGGCATGGTGACCCTTACCGTATCGATCCACGGAGCAGGCCTCGTCCTGCTGACGCAGTTGTTACGACTTGAAGCCAAACATGAAGAAACAGGTCATCTCCATCCAGCTTCGCTCCGCGGCTGGGTAACGCTGCTCTTCGCTGTGCTGGCGCTGGTCGGCACGCATGGTGTCGAAATCTGGCTATATGCTTTTCTCTATCTCGCGATCGGAGCCATCGAGACCTTGCGCGATGCGGTATATTTTTCAACCATCACTTATGGGGCGATCGGCTATGACGATGCGGTAATGGCGGAACGATGGCGGCTCGTTTCGGCGATCGAAGGCATCAACGGAATCCTGATGATCGGCTGGTCGACAGCTTTCCTCATCAGGATTGTCGGATTGCTGCGAAAAGTGTGAAAGTTGGGCGGTTGCTCGCCGCGCTCGCACCGATACGCCAACGGCGCCGCAGCGGATCGCTAGCTCGCGCGGCAGGCCTCGCAAAGCGCGCGGTCGCTGGACCTTTTTCGACAGCCGTGCCGGCAGCGCGCGCGTGCGCGAAGAGCAGGCGCAGGCGCAGCGATTGGCCAGCGCGGCGCGACTGCGGCAAGCGCGGGATGATATGACCCAAGCAGTGATCGTAGCCTGGAGCGGCCTAGAAAGCGCTGAGCGCTGCCTCGATGCGGCGCGCGATGGCGACGCGGCGGCACGCGAAGCGCTACGTGGTACGCGGCTCGAGGTGCGTTCGGGCGCGAAACCTCCGCTGGGGAACTGGATGCCGCGCGTGAGGCAGTTGCCGCAACCGCGCGGCTCGCCGAAGCCCAAGCGTCCATACAGGTTGCCGCGTGGCGGCTCCGCTTGCTCTGTGGGATCGAATAATCCAGCCCGAATGGCGGCACCTGCTGGCGGCTTCCTAGCGATCGCGGCGAAGATTCGGTGACCCGATCTCCCGACTCGTCAAACGCCCGACCGCATCGACCAGCGCATGCTCGCGCATCGGCTTGTCGAATATCTCGGCAAATCCCGCATCGCTGGCGCGCTGTGTCAGATCGCTCGACCAAAAGGCCGAGACCAGAATCGCAGGTCCAAGCCAGCCTCGCCTGCGCAATGTCGCCAGCAGGTTGATACCGTCTCCGTCTCCGAGGCGGTAATCGGTCACGAGGCAGCCCGGCGGCTGATCCTCTGCGTCGGCCAGTGCCAGCGCGACGCCGGAATGGGCAACCGCGTCAAAACCGCGACCAGTCAGGAGAAGAAGCAACGACCGGCGCGCACTTGGATCGTCTTCCACTATGAGCACCCGGCGCGCGTCTGGCGCAGTCAGCTTAGCCTTGTCGTTCATTGCTGATTATCCGGCATTTGGGAATTGTGGGTCACTGGGGGGAACGGATGACGACATACCCGTCGCCCAAGCGGAGCCGCGTGGCATTAAGTTGCTTGGTCTTCGCCAGGAGGATCGATTAGCGTGCATTCGCGGCCGACTCGTGCAGTTCAACGCCCAAGCAGCAGCGGCAGCTTGCTTTCCTGCAACATGCGCTTTGTGACGCCGCCAAATGTCTCGCGCAGCCGCCCCTGGCCATAGGCGCCCATCACGATGTAATCGGCGCAAAAATGGCTCGCTTCGCTTGCGATGAGCGTGTCGATGCGTCCGTCGGGTGTGTCGATGATCTTGATGCTGGCGTGGATATCGTATCGTGACAAATAGGAGGCCGCCTGCTCGGGCTCATTGCGCGCTTCGTCTTCACGGGCCATGAAAATTTCGACGTGCTTGGCAAGTCCCAGCAAAGGTACGGCCGCTCGCAAGGCAGCGGCACACGCCTGTCCGCCGTCCCAGGCGACCAGCGCCCGATCGAATTTGAAACGCTCCAGTGCTTCCGGCACCGCAAGAACCGCCGCACTCGTCCGTTCGACGATCCGGCTGGTGATATCGCGCATGTTCGGGAGCGGATAGCCATCGAGGGCGCGATTAAGGATGATGAGATCGGCGAGATCGGCGGCCGCGAGAACCGAGGCGGCCATTTCGCCGGAAACATCGGACCAGCTCCAGCTGACATCCTCGCGCGCCAGACGTTCGGTCAGATCGGCCTTGTTCTTCGCCTCGCTGTCGCGCTCGTCGAACAGGACGACGCTCTCGCCAAAACCCATGACGGCGTTGCCGGCGATGACCGGATAAGGCGTCACGTCGATACAGGCGAGATGACCTTCGAGGGCGCGCGTCACGTCGAGCGCAGCCTGCAATCGGGCTTCCTGGCCATCGTCATGATGCACCAGCAGCAGGATATTTTTCATGGCCCATTCTCCTTCTCGTTGAGGGCCGAAAATAGGACGCTCGCCCGTCACGCGATATGCGCAATGCTACGGATAAAAGAAGCGGCCGCCCCGTCGCCGGAGCGGCCGCAGTCCGTCTTTGCAGGACGGGGTGTCAGTATTGCACGGTCAGATGGTCTTCGACCTTCGTCACGCCGGGCGCCGACCACGCGGCGCGCTCAGCGATGCCGCGTTCGTTCCAGGCATGGACGTTTCCGCTGAGTTTCACGGTCCCGCCATCGGTGGTGACCGTCACCGCCGCCGCGTCGAGATCGGCCTGCCGCTTGAACGCCGAGACGATGCGGTCCTTGACGTCGGCGCGCGCCGGCAACTGCTTGACGTCGATCAGGTTGGTCACGCCGACGACGCCCGAGACGCGGCCAGCAGCCTTGCGCGCTTCGTTGCTCTGGAAGAACCAGTCGACGGTGCCGGACAGCGTCACCCAGCCATGCTCGACCTTGACCTTGACCGTTTCAGCCGGAATCGACACCGTCCAGGCGATCATGTCGAGGATCCGCTTGGCGATTTCATGATCCGCCATTTTGCGGTCGGAAGCGAGCCGAACCTTGATTTCCTCCGCAATCGCCCGCACCCCGGCGACGCGGCGCACCGCCTTTTCGGCCGCCAGCTTTTCGGTGAAATTCTTCACAAAGCCGGAAAGGGTCACCACCCCGTCAGTCACGGCGACGCCGATATCGGCATGATCGACGGCAGGCTCCCATTCGAGTTCGGCCATGACGTCGTGCTGCAGCTGGCTATCGGTCTTTTTCATCGTCTGTCTCCTTGACGTTATGGGATGACACCGGTGCGGTGCCGGGCTCGGCAAACAGCGCTGCGAGGCATCAGGTCGCGATTATCCCCGCAGCGCTGCATCCCCGTTGACCTTGGCGCCGTCCAAATCAGGATGACGCCAAGCTGGGTCCAGGGCACCGCTTGGCAAAAGCGTTCGCGAAGGAAGCTGCGAAGATCGGACTGCCGTGCAGGGTCCGATTCCCTCCCGAGCCGCAGCTCGGCATCTTCCAGACCCGTCGGGTCGGCCTTTCCAAGTGGCGCCAATCTGATCGGAATGCACAATCCGGACTATTCGCAGTTTTCCGTAAGGGTTTGGAAGGATGGATCGGTCGCTGGCCGGGACGATCCTTACGTAGCATTCCCGATTCATCCCCGGGTCGCCACGCCCCTACAATCCCGTGCTTGCTGGCGACGACTTTTCGCCGGTGTTGCGACGCCGCGGCGGACGACCGTCCCCGCCGTCCGGTTTCATCTCGGTCTGGAGATAATCGATGAATGACATGACCCCCGCCCGCAGCGATGCCCCGGCACCAACCCCCGCGCCCGAACTCGGCGCGGTCGATTGGTTCCGCGCCGAAGTCGACCGCTTCATGGACGAAATGGGCAAGCCGGGCCGCAGCCTGCTGAGCTTCGTGCCGCGTTTCGTCATGCCCAAGCCCGCGATCGAGCTCACCGACGCGGGCGGGAGCTACCGGCTGTCGGCCGAACTGCCGGGGCTCACCGAGAAGGACGTCAAGGTCGAACTCGCCGACGGCATTCTTACAATTGCTGCCGAGAAACATGAGTCGACCGAACGGCGGAACGATAATTGTCTGATCAACGAACGCCGCCACGGGCATTTCCAGCGCCAGATCACGCTGCCGATCGATGCCGATGAGGACAAGGTCAAGGCCAAGTTCAAACACGGCCTGCTCACACTGGAGATCGGCAAAAATGCCGCAGCGCGCAAGCGCATGCGCAAGATCAAGATCGACAGCTGACGCTGACCGGTGTCGGCGGACGTGCGCGTCCGCCGACAAGCCACCAATCCGCCCGCGAACGCCGCGGTCAAAAAGGCGGAAAAGACCATGCAAACGAAGCAGAATCCCTCACGCGCCGCCGAAGACAGCCTGCGGCTGCGCGTCGGCAGCAGCATCTTGTCGCTGGTTATTCTCGCCGCGTTGCTGGCTGGAACATCTCCGCCGGTCTGAAATCGCGCCTCGCCGGGTGGCTTTGCGGGCGCGGGCGATATCCATCACTCGGGCTCGGTCGCGCCCGTGTCTTCCTCAATGCGAAACGGAATCGCGGGGTCGGGGCGCAGCGAATCGCCGGTAATCACCACATTGGCGCCGGGGCCGAGCAGCGGCTCGACCGCAGCGCGAAAATCCGCAGCAACTTGAAGGCGTCCCGCAAAGCTTTCCGCTGCAGGCGCCGCGAGCGCCGCGGGCAGATGGATGCGCACCCACCCACCCTGCGATGGCGTGGTGGCTTGCCGCACGAAAACCGAGGTTCCGCTTACCGGTCCCTCGACCCGGATCGGCGCCGAGCCGATTACGGTCCCGTTGCGGAGGACGACAACCCGCCGATCGGCGGCGCTGATCACGACCGACACCGGTCCCGACGTGGCGCGCTCGGGATGCCATTCGAACGGTCCGTCAGCGCCATCGACGCTGTCCCACGCCATGCGTTCGGCGGGCGCAATGCGAGGCACGGCCGCCTCATCGGTAATGATGACGGTCATGCCAAGCCGGGTCACGCCATAGAGCAGGCGCGCGAATTCATGCGGTAGCCGAATACAGCCATGCGAAGCCGGATAGCCGGGCAGCTTTCCGCCATGCAGCGCAACGCCGCCCCAGGTGAGCCGCTGCATATAGGGCATCGGCGCGTTGTCGTAGATGTTCGAATAATGCTCGACCTTGCGCTGCAGGATGGTGAACACGCCCGTCGGGGTGCGGTGGCCGGGCCGCCCGGTCGACACCGTCGTGATCGCGATCGGGACGCCATTGCGATACAGCGTTGCCCGCTGGGTCGCTGTGCTCACGACAAGCAGCAGCGGACCATGCGGCGCGATCTCCGGTGCCCAAAGAAATTCGCCCGGCTTGAGCGCTTCGGCTGCGCCGAGCACCGATTCCATGCCCGCCGATGCCGGCGCGATCGACAGCAGAGGCAAGATCGCACCGCCGACAAGAATTGCGATCCGCGCAATGCGCATCAGATCGCGACCTCGCACCGCAGGGCGGGCCGCAGCTTGGCGGAGACGCCTGCCATCATCCTGCCGCCAGTTCCATCGCTCGCTGGTCACGGATGACCACCTGACGCCGCGATGGCAGGTCGAGGAGCCCGGCGGATCGCATTCGCGTCAGCTGGCGGCACGTCGTTTCGATCGTGAGGCCCAATATGTCGGCGATCTGTTGCCGCCCGAAAGGCAGTTCGAAGCCCTCTTCGCGCCTCATGGCGCCTTCATGGCCCGACAGTCGCTCAGCCATATCCAGCAGGAAAGAGGCAACCTTCTCCCCGGCCGATTTGCGCCCAAGCAACATCATCCAGTAGCGCGCCCGGTCGAGGTCATCGAGCGTCCGGCGCAGCAGTTTCTGCTGGAGATGGGGATGCTCTTCCGCAAAGGCGTCGAAACTGTTGCGATTGTAGATGCACACTTCGGCGTCGGTCATCGCCGTCACCCGATACGGGCTCTTCTTGCCGAAGGGCCGACCGATGAAATCGGACGCGAAGACGATCCCGACGATTTGCTCGCGTCCGTCGGCGGCCGCGACGACGAGCTTGAGGACGCCTTTCAGCACATTCGCCACCAGCGGCACGTCATCGCCTTCCCACAACAGGGTCTGGCCGCTCTTCACGCGCTGGCGGCGTCCCATGCGGCCGAGCTTGGCCAGTTCCCCGTCATCGAGGCTCGCGCATATCGCCCGGCCCCGCACCATACAGGTCGAACAGTCGCTCATCGGCGTGCGCTTCCGGGCAATGGGGCGGGGTCAGGCAAATCACACATGTGCCGTCTTCTAGGCGCAGCGGGCGACCGCGTGAGTCAGGAAGAGTACGTATTAGAGAATGGGATCGGCCGGTCCATTTTGGCGGTGCGGGAAATTGTTCGCGCGACACCATCTCCGCGCCCCAGGCATCGGGCGCATGCAGGCGAAGCAGCATGAGCGACGAGCTTTCGGTCACATTTCACGGCGCCGCCGGCACGGTCACAGGATCGTGCATGGAATTTTTCCACGGCGGCAAACGCCTGCTCGTCGACTGCGGGCTGTTTCAGGGTTCACGCACCCTCGAGACCCTCAATCGCAGTCCCTTCTCCTTTGCGCCCAGACATGTCGATGCCGTCATCCTTTCCCACGCACATATCGATCATAGCGGGCTGCTACCGCGACTGGTTGCCGAGGGATTTGACGGCGATATCTGGTGCACCGCGCCGACGTCGGATCTGCTCGAGTTCATGCTCGCCGACGGCGGGCGCATCCAAGAAAGCGATGCCGCGCGGCGCAACCGCCGCCGCGACCGAGCTGGCCAGCCACCGTTCGAGCCGCTCTACACCGAACAGGACGGCCTCGCGGCCTGGCGACATACGAGGCCCATCGATCTCGAACAATGGTTCGAGCCGGTCCCGGGGTTTCGGGCCAGGCTCTGGAACGCGGGACATATTCTGGGATCGGCATCGGTCGAACTGGAGATCGGCGGTGTCCATCTTCTGTGCGCGGGCGACCTCGGCCCCGAGCACAAGGCTTTCCACCCCGACCCGCAGAGCCCGGCCGGTTTCGACCATGTCATTTGCGAGGCCACCTACGGCGATCGCAAACGCGATCATTTGACGATCAAGGAAAGGCGCCGCCTGCTGCGCGCCGAAGTGAAAGCGGCGCTCGACCGCGGCGGCAATCTCGTCATTCCGGTCTTCGCGCTCGAACGGACACAAGAACTGCTGCTCGATCTCGCTTCGCTCATCAACGACAATCAGATGCCTGCCGCGCGCATCTTCGTCGATTCGCCACTGGCGAACCGGGCAACCGGGGTCTTTGCCAAATATGCCGGCTCGCTCGAGGATCTCGACGGCGCGGTGTTCGACCATCCGGCTTTTCACTTTGTCGAGGACGTGAACGCGTCGATCCGGCTCAACAGCGTCTCGGGCGCGATCATCTTGGCGGCGTCAGGCATGTGCGAGGGCGGGCGCATCCGCCATCATCTCAAGCACAATTTGGCGCGGCGCGAGTCGACGATCCTCTTCGTCGGCTATCAGGCCGAAGGGTCGCTCGGACGCGTCATCGTCGAGGGCGCGACGCGCGTCCGCCTCTCGGGCGAGGACATTTCGGTGCGCGCCCAGATACGCCGGATCGACAGCTATTCGGCGCACGCCGACCAGGACGGTCTGCTCGCGTGGCTCGAAGCGCGTCAACCAATCGCGGGCAGCCTGTTCCTGTCGCACGGCGAAGCATCGGCGATCGAGGCCTTGCGCCATTTGTCGCAATCGCGCGAATTTGCCGCGACGGTGGTCGCTCCCGCGCTGGGCGAAACCTATCGCCTCCCGGCCGGGCAGCCGGCTAAAAGACTGAAGACCGGCGATCCCGTGCTGCAGGCCGCGATCGGACGGGACTGGCAAAACAGCTATGCCGATTTTGCCGCCAACCTGAAATCCGAGCTGGCGCAGATCGAGGACGCCGCGGCGCGCGCGAAAGCCGTTGCGGCGATGCGCGCGGTGCTGGAGCGTTACCAGCAGGCCCGTTCGGCGCGGCGGGTGCGGAGCAGGCCGCGATCATAAGGGGTATTGCGTAGCGACGAGACGCCGAATTCGCCGCATCACGGAAAAGCCCTCAGGCGGGATGGCAATCACGGACGGCGTTTGCGCCGCAGAAATCAAAAGGAACAATGATGAGCGAAGTTGGCCACGATCTCCACGCCCTCTTTCCCGGAGACGCGTCGCACCTGCACGCACTCAAGGTCGAAAGCGGCCCGTTTCGCAGCCTTGCCGAGCGTCATCATCTTCTCTCGCGCGAAATTGCCAAGATCGAGGGCGGCCTCGAAGCGGCGTCCGACGAACGCCTCGAAGAGCTGAAGAAGCAGCGCCTTGGCCTGCTCGACGAGGTCGCCGCGATGATCGCCCAGCGAAAGGGCCGGTGATGGACGAGCTGGCTGACGTTCGCGCCAAGCTCGAGGCGCGCCTGCGTACCCTCGGCGCACGGATCGACGAGATCGAAACCGAACAGCGTGCGCCGCTCGGCGACGACTTTTCGGACCAGGCGGTTGCGCGCGAAGATGACGAGGCGCTGGACGGAATCGAGCGCGCGGCGCTGGAAGATATCGCGCAGACCCGCAATGCCATCGCGCGGATAGACGCCGGCACCTATGGCCAGTGTGTCTCGTGCGGCGGCGATATCGCCTCGGCGCGCCTTGCTGCCCTTCCAACCGCTTCGCTTTGCATTGACTGCGCGCAAGCCGCCGGAAACTGACGCTGGTATGACAGCGCCGCGCCTGCACGCCGAGGCGGTGCGACGCCACGACTTGGGGAGGAGCATGTGTCCGCGCTCGGGTTAGCCACCGGCGTCCTCGGTCAAATGCCGATGCTGCCGGCTCTCGCTTTGTCGCTAGGGCTGGGATTGCTGATCGGTATCCAGCGCGGCTGGACACTCCGTCACGCGGCCGACGGCAGCCGCTTTGCGGGGATCCGCACCTTCGGACTCCTGGGACTGGCCGGCGGGCTGGCCGGGGTCCTCGAGCCGCTGGATCGCGGGGCCGCGCTTGTCCTGTTCGCGACAAGCGCGCTGCTCATATTATTCGGTTATGCATGGCATGCTCGGCAAAGCATCAGCGGGACGGCGGGCCTGGCCGCGCTGATCGCGCTCGTGTGCGGTTTTCTGGCAACGCGCGGACATGCGCAGGTCGCCGTGATCGTCGCGGTCGCCATCACGTTGCTGCTGACCCTGCGGCCCCAGCTTCATCGCTGGGTCGAGGGGATGAGCGAGTCCGAGGTCAACGCGATTGCGCGCTTTGCGCTCATCGCACTCGTCATCCTGCCGCTGCTTCCCGACCGCCAGCTTGGCCCATATGATGCGTGGAACCCGCACCAGCTCTGGCTGGTCGTCGCGCTGGTTTCGGGATTTTCCTTCCTCGGTTACTACGCGAGCAAGCGGTTTGGCGCGACGCGGGGAACCTTGGCCATGGCCGCAACCGGCGCGATGGCGTCCTCGACCGCGGTCACGACGGCGCTCGCGACGCGCCTTCGCGACAATGATGAAAGCGCGCCAGTGCTGGTGGCGGGGATTGCCGCCGCCTCGGCGGTGATGTTCGTGCGGGTCATCATCCTCGTGGCAATCCTCGCCCCGGTGGCGCTGGCGCCGCTGTCGCTGATGCTGGTCCCGGCGGCACTGGTAAGCCTGGCTGCGACCGCCTGGGGCTTGCTTGTTGCCCGAAGGACCCCGGCCCCGGCGAAAGAAGCGATCAAACTGCGCAACCCGCTCAATTTCGGTTCAGCGCTAGCGCTTACCGGGCTCGTCATGGCGATGTCCCTGCTCGCGCGATGGCTCACGACGTGGATCGATGCGTCGGCAATTGCGACCATATTGGCAGTGTCGGGGATTGCCGATGTCGATGCGGCCATCATCACAATCGGCGGCCTCCCGGCAGACATGCTCAGCGGCGACACGGCCGGACTCGTGGTCGCGGCGCCGGTGCTGGCCAACACGCTCTTCAAGGCCGCCATCCCGCTGGTGCTCGTTCGCAGCCGTCGCGGCTGGATAGCAGCACTTCCGCTTCTTGCGAGCGTCGCGGCCGGACTGGCGATGCTACCCTTTGTGCTGGGATAGCGCCGCCGGACCTAGGCGGGCCGAATCCGGCCTGCGCCGGGAAGTTTGCTGCGTTGCGGGAGGACCGAGGTGAGCAGCGCAGCGAGGGTCGGCGCGCCGAGCTTGCGCATCGCGCGCGCGCGGTGAATCTCCACCGTTCGGTGACTGATCCCCAGTTCCAGCCCGATCTGCTTGTTGGTGAGGCCGCGCACCAGACCTGCCACGACCTCGCGCTCGCGCTCGGTCAGCATCTTGATCGATGGGCGCGGAGCAGGCCGACTGCTCATGGATTTGCAAGCTGGGCGATCATACCTCCCTTGTAGCGGGGAGCTTGGCAAGGTCGCTACGTATTGGTCCCTATGTCATCAATTCCCGAGGCCCGCAGCGAAGGCGAGGCGCAGCGCATCGGACAGGCTGCGGACATCGAGCTTGGCCATCAGATTGGCGCGATGCACCTCGACGGTCCGGGGCGAGATACCAAGATCATAGGCGATCGTCTTATTCGGCAGACCCTGTGCCAGACCGTCGAGGACCTCGCGCTCGCGTGGGGTGAGCACGCCGAGCACTACATTGGCCTCGGCGGCGCGCGCGGCCGCGCCGTCGGCTTTTCCGACCCGGTCGAAAGCGGTTTCGATGGCCGCAATCAACACCGCCTTCTCGAACGGTTTTTCGAGGAAATCGACCGCGCCGGCCTTCATCGCCCGCACCGCGATCGACACATCGGCATGACCGGTCAAGATGATGACCGGCATGGTGACACCCCGTTCGAGAAGCGCCTGCTGCACGTCGAGGCCATCCATCTCGGGCATACGGACGTCGAGCAGGACGCAGCCTTGGGGGACGTGACGGATGTCCTTCAGGAAGGCCACGCCGGTTGCCCAGGTCTCGACCGCGTAGCCCGAGGTCTTGAGCATAAAACTCGCCGAGCGGCGGATCGCCTCTTCGTCATCGACGATGTGAATCAGCTTTCTATCCGTCATCGCGATCCCCCGCTTTTGCGCTAACCAGTGTGAAGTGAAACTCGGTACCGCCCGCTGCGCCAGGCTGCGCCCAGATGCGGCCGCCATTGGCTTCGACGATGGTCCGGCAGATCGACAGACCCAGGCCCATGCCGTCGGCCTTGGTGCTGACGAAAGCGGTGAACAATCGTGCGGCGATATCGGGAGAAATGCCGGGGCCGGTATCGGCAACGACCACGCGCACAAATCCGGGCGCGTCCGGCCAGCTCGATACGGTCAGCTGTCTTACCGGACCGTCTGCCATGGCCTCGACCGCGTTGCGGATGAGGTTGATCAGCACCTGCTGGATCTGGACCTTGTCGACGAGCACAGGCGATGCATAGGGATCAAGGTCGAAGCGCGGCTCGACGGCCTTTTCACGCGCGCCGATGAGTCCAAGAACGGCCGCTTCATTGATCAATATGGGCAGATTCTCGATCGTTTTCTCGACCTCGCCGCGTGCGACAAAGTCGCGCAGGCGGCGGACGATATGCCCGGCGCGGAGCGCTTCTTTCGCGGTGTCGTCAAGGGCTTCGCGGATCATCGGAAGATCGTCGGGTTCGGGTTTTGCCAGCATGTCGCGGATCGCCTCGACATAATTGGCGACCGCGGTGAGCGGCTGATTAAGTTCATGGGCGAGGGTCGAGGCCATCGTTCCCATCGCGCTGACCCGCGAGACGTGGATAAGTTCGGATTGCAAGGATTCGAGGCGTTCTTCGGTCTTGTGGCGCTCGGTGAGATCGCGGATGAAACCAGTGAATAGGGGGTGCGCCTCGCCGGTCGCCTCGCCGATCGAAAGCTCCATCGGAAAGGTCGACCCGTCCTTGCGCTGCGCAAACACCACCCGCCCGATCCCGATGATGCGCTTTTCGCCGGTTTTGAGGTAGCGCCGGATGTAATTGTCGTGCCGATCGCGGTCGGGCGACGGCATCAGGATACTCACGTTCGCGCCCCGCAGCTCTGCTTCGGTATAGCCGAACAAGCGCTCGGCAGCGGCGCTGAACGACAAGATCATGCCCTGGTCATCGATCACGATCATCGCGTCGGGAACGGTCGACAGAATCGACCGCAGGTGACTCTCCTGTGATCGCAGCGCATCTTCCGCAGCACGTCGGCGCGTGATGTCGGACACGATCGTGGCAAATCCCCGCAGGCTGCCGTTCGGGTTGCGCAGCGCGGTGATCGAGACTTCGGCCAGAAATTCTGAGCCGTTTTGGTGGACGAGCCACTCTTCGGTTGCAAACCGTCCTTCGCGCGCGGCGTGGGCCAGATCTGCGGCGGGTTTGCCCGCAGCAATGGCATCGGCGGGATAGAAGATCGCAGCATCTTGCCCCATGACCTCATCGCTCGGCCAACCGATCAGGCGATGCGCACCATGATTCCAGATCGAAACCTTGCCCTCGGCGTCGAGCAGATAGATGGCATAGCCTAGAGCGCCGTCGATTAGCAGATTGAGCTCTTGGGCAATGACGGCCGTTTCGGCTCCTTTTCGCACGGCACGGCTTTCGGTGAGCGCCATCCGGACGCGCGTCTTGTGCAGCCCCCTGCTCAGAAGAATGATCCCGAGGGCGATCAGCAAAAAGGCGCTCGCTTCGACCAGATCGGTCGTCAGCTCGCCCTCCCGCTTGGCAAACCAAAGCCCGAAGCCAAGCGCCGGAATGATCGCCAAAAGGGCCGCCCGCGACCCTGCGACGTAGGAGGCGCCGAGAATGGCAAGTGTGAAGAACAGGAACGGCTCCCGTTGGCCAAGCCACGGGTCGAGGAGATAACGCGCAAGCGCGGCTGCGCAGACGATCGCCACGGCGGCCGCAACTCGGACCCCATATGGTCTGTGCATTTTTGCCATTTGTTTCGCCACCTCCGCCGACGTTCTGGCTCTGGACCACACGCCTGCTGGTCGCCGCCATAGCATAGCCGCAGATGGACCGGAGACTTCTTTCACCCTTCATGGCGTCACAAAAGCAAGGCGGGCTGGCTCCCCGGTCGTCAGGGATTCTACTCATAGCCATCGCCGCCGCCCTAGCGCCATCAAGGGCCGCCGCATTTTGCGGCCACCAAGGGTCAATCTTCAATGTCCGTTCGAAATCTGCAAGCGGTGCTCCATCCGAGCAGTCTGGCCTTGGTTGGCGGGTCAGCGCGGCCCGGATCGCTTGGGGCGCTGGTGCTCACCAATATTCTGGAAGACAAATTTGCAGGCCCGGTCACGGTCGTGAATCCGCATCCGGTCGATGTTCGGGGAACGCAATGGGTGGCATCGGTCGATGCGCTGCAAACGCCTCCCGATCTGGCGGTGGTCGTGGCTCCCGCCATCGCCGTTCCCGCCATCATCGCCGATCTCGGAAAGCTGGGCAACCGCTGTGCGGTCGTCTTGAGCGCGGGGATCACGCGCGACCCGCGGCTTCGGCAAGCGATGCTCGATGCGGCGCGGCCGCACCTCTTGCGCATTGTCGGGCCAAATTGTCTCGGGATCATGGCGCCGCACGCCAAGCTCAACGCCACATTTGCCCGCACCAAGGCCCGACCCGGTCGGCTCGCGCTCATTTCACAAAGTGGCGCGCTGGTTACCGCCGTCCTCGACTGGGCCGACGCTCGCGACATCGGCTTTTCGGGCGTGGTATCGGCAGGCGACATGGCCGATGTTGACGTCGGAGACCTTATCGATCTGTTCGCGGTCGACCCGCAAACCGATGCCATTCTTCTCTATCTGGAAGGGATCACCGATGCCGCCAATTTCATGTCGGCGGCGCGGGCCGCCGCGCTGAACAAGCCGGTCATCGCGATCAAGGCAGGTCGCTCGGCTGCTGCCGCCGCGGCAGCGCTGTCACACAGCGGCGCGCTTGCGGGGTCCTATGAAGTCTATCGCGCCGCCTTCGATCGCGCGGGCATCGTGACTGTCGATACCCTGTCCGAACTGTTCGACGCCGCCGAGATTCTGTCCTGCTATCGTCATTGTGCGCGCGGTCGGCTGGCGATCGTGACCAATGGCGGCGGCGCCGGAATTCTCGCGGTGGATGCGCTGCGCGGCACGCGCGCTGAACTCGCCGCGTTGTCGGCAGCGACGATTGCCGAACTCGACACATGCCTTCCGACCGGATGGTCGCAGGCCGATCCCGTCGATATTATCGGCGACGCTCCACCATCGCGCTTTCATAATGCCATCGGACCGGTGCTGCGCGACGATGGCGTCGACGCTTTGCTCGTGATGAACTGCCCCACTGCCATGGCGACCGCCGAAAGCTTTGCCGCGGCAGTGACCGACGCCGCTGCGGCCGCACGCTCTGAAGGAATCGCCAAGCCGGTGATCGGGTGCTGGCCGGGGGACAGCAACCGCGCCGCCGCGCGCACGACGCTCAAAAACGCGACGATACCCCTTTTCGCCACGCCGCAGGAGGCGGTGCGCGGATTCGGCTATCTGCTCGATGCCACGCGCGCACGATCGATGCTGCATGACGCACCCGCCCGGCAGCGCGAAACGGGCGCCGACATCGGGAAGGCGAAGGCAATCCTGGCCGACGTGCGCCGTGCGCACAGAAGGCTGCTGACCGAAATTGAGGCGAAGGACGTGCTTGCCGCCTACGGAATAGCGGTTGCTCCTACCCGCTTTGCCGCTTCGCCAGAAATGATGAACGACGCCATGGGCGGCCTGCGCCCTCCCTATGCCGTGAAGGTGATTTCGCCCGACATCAGTCATAAGTCGGATGTCGGCGGGGTTGCACTCGGCCTGACCAGCCGTGAAGCAGCAGCGGGAGCCGCCTGCGCCATGGAAACGCGGATCCGAAGCAAAATGCCCGAAGCGCGCATCCTCGGCTATGCCGTCGCGGCGATGATCGAACGGCCGCACTCGCACGAACTGATCGTGGGCATCGCTACCGACCCGGTTTTTGGGCGCCTGCTCGTCTTTGGCGCTGGCGGAACCGCCGTCGAGATTCTGGCCGACAAGGTACTGGCGCTGCCGCCGCTCGACAATGCCTAAGCCCACGCGATGATCGGCGCGACCCGGATATCAAAACTTCTGGCGGGGTATCGCAACGAGCCAGCTGCAAATCTCGATGCCATCGCCGCTACCATCGACAGCTTGTCGGCGATGGTCGTTGACTTGCCCGACATCGCCGAACTCGACATCAATCCGCTGCTCGCCGACCCTGACGGCGTCGTCGCGCTCGACGCCCGCATTGTGCTGACGGAAGCCCCGTTGGCGGCGGCGCCGCTCGCGATCCAGCCGCCCCCGCTGGCGTGGAGCGCCGATCTGGTGACCCGAAGCGGTTTTGCCTTCCACGTCCGGCCCGTCCGCTCGGACGACGAACCCCAAATGGCTCAATTTTTTACGCGCGTATCGCCCGAGGATCTTCGCTTCCGCTTTCTCAGCGGGATGGACCGCGTCGATCATGAGCGCCTCGCGGCCATGGTTCTTGTCGATTATCGCCGCACGATCAGCTTTCTCGCATTTGAGCCGGGCGACGGGCCGCTGATCGCTGCAGCAATGCTCGCGGCCGATCCGGATCGCACGCGCGCCGAGATTGCTCTCGTCACCCGCGCCGACATGAAAGGTCGCGGAATCAGCTGGAGTCTCTTCGAGCATGTCCTGCGCTACGCCGACGCCGAACGCATCGGGACGGTCGAAGCGCTCGAATTCGCCGATCATGACGCCGCGCTTCAGATGGAACGCGAAATGAGATTCACGTGTCACACCGACCCCGTCGACCCCACCTTGCGCATTTTGCGCCGAACCTTCGACCCAACAACGGAAATGGTCACCTCATGAAGGAAAAACGCATCCTCATCATCGACGGCCATCCGGATCCCGACCGCAGCCACTTCGTTCACACGCTCGCCGACCATTATGCCGAGGCAGCATCCACCGGGGGCCACGATGTGCGTCGGCTCGATATCGCAACGATGCAACTCACTCCGCTCGCCTCGCGCCGCGAATGGGAACAGGGCGATCCGCCAGCGGCCATTGCCGCTGGGCAGCAAGATATCCTGTGGGCCGAGCATGTCGTTCTGCTCTATCCACTCTGGCTCGGCGACCTCCCCGCCCTGCTCAAGGCATTTTTCGAACAAATCCTGCGGCCAGGGTTTGCTTTCCGGTATCGCGAAGGTCGTTTGCCCGAAAAAAAGCTCAAAGGCCGCACCGCGCATATCGTCGTGACTATGGGAATGCCCGCTATCATCTATCGGCTTTTCTATGGCGCGCACAGTCTCAAGAGCCTCGAACGCAACATCTTGAAGTTTGTTGGCATAAAGCCGGTGCGCCGCAGCATCATTGGCAATGTCGAAGGCGATCACGATATCCGGGACTATTGGCTAGGCGAAATGACCGCACGCGGTCGCGCAGGTCGATAGGCACCGACCGCACTCAGATACTTACGGATCATTGCGTATTCAGTCGGGAAAAGGCCCCTGCTAGACCGCGGATGTCGCCGGGGTTTCGGCCAAGGTGACAAAAGGCCCGGGAGCGATGGAGACATCGCTCCCGGTTCCGCTTGGACATTCCCTTTCGCAGCTGTCGCCGACCGGTCGTGCCTGGCCATCGCTAACCGCATATCCTCTCGCTGCGGCCACCCTGCTTTGCGTGATTGGTCGTTCGATGCGATGCGGAGGGGTTCAACCCACGTCCCGTTTGACACGCGCGGCGCTCGCCGGTCGGCCCGCTGCAACCGTCAAATAGCTGCGAACCCATCGATCATCGCGAAACGTCAGGGTGGTTTCAGGCGACCAGAGCCCCGGTCCGTCTTCGTTATTTTGGGGCTATCTTCTTCCGAATCTTCTCGCAACTCCGTCCGAAAGCGTTCGAGGCGTGTCCGGTAGCCCTCGGCATCGCCGAATTCGAGAAAATCATAATAGCGCTGATGCGGATCCGTAATCCGCACCGCATGCTTGATCGGGCACCAAAATTGTTCCGTGCGGCTCGAAATTTCGCGAACATAAGCGATCACGCCGTTGCCATAACCGCAATAGGCGCAGTTGAGCGCTTCGATCCAATTAAGATAGGCAAGACGACCACGGTCGAGCGCGATATAGTCGGCACGCCGCACCCGCGGGATATGGTAGGCTCGAAAGCAGATCGCCTGGTAGAAGCTTGCCCACAGGTCGAGCAGCACCAGTGGCACGATCATCGAATAGACGACCGGTGCGGTAACGATAGTGGTCAGCGGTGCGCGTTTCATCAACCGGAGCACGCCGACGCGGAACTGTCGCTGCTGGGTCACGAGGCCTTGTTCGAAATCGACCAGGCGCGCCTTGAGCGACCAGCCGAGCTCGCCACGCCGCCGCTCGATCTCGCGGTCGAGTTCCGTCTGGAGGCGGACGATCTCCCGCGCGAGGTCCTTCATACGCGCCGTCATTGCCGAAGGATCTCGAATTGCGGAGGCATCATGGCGTGATGATGATCTTGAGCGCCCCGGTTTCGCCCGCGCGCGCGAAGACGTCATAGGCTGCCATAGCTTCTTCGAGCGAAAAGCGATGCGTGATCAGCGGCGCGGGGTCGAGCTTTGCAGCCGCCACTGTCTTCAACAGCATCGCGGTGCTCACCGTGTCGACAAGGCGCGTCGTTATCGTGATATTGTGCGACCAGAGCCGCTCGAGGTGCAACTCCGCCTTGACCCCATGAACGCCGATATTGGCGATGACCCCGCCGGCAGCGACGAGATTCTGACACAGTTCAAAGGTCGCGGGAATGCCGACGGCCTCGACCGCCGTATCGACACCCCTTCCTGCGGTCAGCGCTGCGATGGCAGCAGCGGCGTCGGTAGTCGCGCTGTTGATGAGATGCGTCGCGCCAAAACGGCGCGCCACGGCCAGCCGTTTGTCGTCGATATCCACCATGTAGATCGCGCCCGGCGAGTAGAATTGCGCCGTGAGCAGACAGGCAAGACCGATCGGCCCTGCGCCGACGATCGCCACCGTGCCACCAGGCGCTATCTTGCCGTTGAGCACCCCGCATTCGAAGCCGGTCGGAAGGATGTCACTGAGCATCACCAGCGCCTCTTCGTCGGCGCCCCCCGGTATCGGGTAAAGGCTGGTGTCGGCGTGAGGGATGCGAACATATTCGGCCTGGGTGCCGTTAATGGTGTTACCGAGCATCCAGCCACCCGATGCGCAGTGCGAGTACATGCCGCGACGGCAATTCTCGCAGCGACCACAAGATGTGATACATGAAATCAGCACATGGTCGCCGATCTTGAAGCCAGATACCGCCGATCCGATCTGCTCGATGACGCCGACGCCCTCATGGCCTAGCGTGCGGCCAGGCGCACAGCTTGGCACATCGCCCTTCAGAATATGCAGATCGGTTCCGCAGATCGTTGTGTGGGTAACGCGAACGAGCGCGTCACCTGGTTCGATGATCGAGGGTTTGGCGACGTCATCGAGCGATTTCGCGCCCGGGCCATGATAGACAAGCGCTTTCATTTTCAAACTCGCATTGCAGATCTGGCGGCATGCCAGGACTCTTCGCTGGCGTGATAGCCCCGCACAGCCGCGGCAGGCATCCGTAGTTTCCCCAACGGCGCTGCGGTCGAAAGGAGCTTATGAACATCCCCAGCCGGTAGAAACGAGGATTGCGCTATGACCATGACGGGAGGGACTGGACAGGAAGCCGCGGCGCTTGATCGCGATATGGTCTGGGCGGTGCCGCTCGGTATCGGCGCAAGCGCGATACTCGTAGTTCTGCAGTTCACCCCGCGACCTTTTCTGACCACGATTGCGGTCATCTTGTGGTTGGTTGCGCTGATGGGGGTGGCGGCGCTGATCCAGACGCACCAGTCTAAGACGGCTGCGCGCCGTTCGGGGCGGCTTGCTTGGCGCATAGCCGGACTTGCCTATATCGTCGGCGCCGCTTTTCTCATCGCCGATCCGCTGCTCGGCAAGGGCGGACTGGCTATCGCGCTTGCTGTTGCGCTCGCTGCGGCGGGTCTCGCGCGTCTGTCCTTGGCCTTGGGAGAGGAGCGAAACTGCGGCATCTGCTATTTTCTCTCCGGTCTCATGACGCTGTCGGTAGCCATGGCGATTGGCTTTGCCTGGCCCTTCGCGCTCATATCACCGGCGATCAAGCTGCTTGCTGCGGATTTGCTGATCCTCAGCGTGGCCTTTTTCGTTGCCCATGCTCGCAGGGCCGTAAGCGATGCGACCTCGACATAATATCGATCAATCCGGCGGGGTGGATTCAAGTCACGTCAGGCTCCGGCGCTCTCCGTAAGATTACGCAATGCGCTATCGCTGAAGCGCATTAGGCTGCGGTGTCGAAGGAGTTCGGCGATGGCTTTCAAGACGCCCCCTGCAACGTCAATGCTCGGTCGAATGGCGTCGGTCGGGCTCTTGCCGAATGTCGCACCGCTACGCGGCAGCTTGGAGATCACAGACCCGGAAACGGCGCGGCGCCGGATTGCAGGGACGCTCTCGCTGCGTCGGTCTCACGTCCCAATTCCACCGTCAAAGAAGGATCAATGATATGACCGGTCAATCGCTCGACATCACGCTGTCCGAAGCGGCCGAAACAATTGTCGTCACCCGAGACGGCCTCGCACTTACCTTGCGGGCGGTCTCCGAGGAAGATGCCGTATTGCTCGCTCGCTTCTACGACTCCCTATCCGCGGACGATATGCAGTTTCGTTTCCTCAGCGCGCAAGCGCATCTGTCGACCGCTCAACTCGTGGCGATGGTGAAAGTCGATCACCGCCATCGCGAACATCTGCTGGCTTTTCATCAGGACAGCGGGGATTTGGTGGCGAGCCTCCTCATTGCAGCGGATGAGGCGTTCGAGGT